>JAAUYG010122765.1_pt1 | contig 22685 bp, 14 predicted proteins | sample 7278091 | NCBI WGS metagenome assembly JAAUYG01 (sample SAMN14350201, study PRJNA611818) | marine sediment metagenome | isolation source: surface marine sediment (0.6m) | place: French Polynesia: Moorea | collected 2018-08 | reverse complement strand
TGACCAGCTTGATCCAGACACAAGAGGGTTGCCAGGCCCCACCCATGGCTGGCTTCTCATCCAATGAAACACTAATGACCCAACCAATTGGTTTTTCGGGGTTTGGGAGAGGGGTCTTTAAATAGACACTGATTTACTTAGTAGCAAGGAAAAGCAGAGAGGAAGGAAACATATTTGAAGGTACCAACTCATGAAGTAAATGTGGGATTACAGTACACATGTACTCCTCTAGTTGGTAAAATATTTATGGCCATTAACATGAATAAAAGATTACTGGTACTTGGATATTTTATAGTGTTAATATTTACTGTTTGAAACCCGAGTGCTGAGGGTAATACAGTTATCACAGTACTTGTCAGTAAGTTGCACAACTTTTCTTCCATTTTCCAGAATGTTCTGTGATATGTTATTAAATGAACTAATATTTTGTATCTTTTGATCCATTTCCCATTTAGCAGAGCAGATCCGTCATAAACAAATATCAAAATAACTGTGCATGTTTGGTAATGTCTGATGGCCTTGCAATTTTTGGATCTGCCGATATCAATAGTGTTGTCGTAAATGATTTTTGTAAGCATCTTTTATGTTTGACAGGTAATTTGATGGATTTGGGAGTGTCAAGAAAAATTAACATTACTCATATGTCATGCACCCGGGCTGTATTCTCAAATTTCAAAAGAATGGAGACTATAGAAATTTTACGTTACAAAGACATTTTGATAGATGTTTGTGAAAATTGACAAAAAAAATCACTGGAGTAATTGTGTTATCACCATTTATCAAATGCAGTATTCATTTCTTTCGAAGGACGAAATCTTGGTTCATGAACTGGCTGGCAGACATAAGGTTGGAACTGCCATACACCCATTGGTGACATCCAGATCAAAGGGTACATTAATTAAACAGAAGGCACCATTCCCATAGCAACAAATCCAATGTGGTCTTAGCCAGTACCAATAGTTACCATCGGAACTCTGAGAGTCTGTTTTGTCAGGGAAGATCGAGGCAGCTAACGAAGCCTCAATTGTAACTGGCCACTCTCCCGAGTTCAACAGTCCAACAGGGCATTAACTGGTTTAGTGTGGGATTAGAGAAGAGGCTATCATCCCCATTGTCTGGGAGAGCCATGCCTGAACAATTGAAGTTCCATTGAGCATTTGTTGAATGTGGGAGTCCACTGGGACTAGGAGCACTAACATCGTAGTGCACATACCTTGCTGGAAATAGGAAGGTTATGGTTGGGATAATTAAAAGAGCAAATATGTACCACTCACGCTCAACATACATGTATCTTCTTGTTTCAAATAATACTTCTGAACTTTCTTAAATAACCGCCTACAATAAACTGATAGCATGTCACACTTATAGTGTACATCAAACTTTTCCACAAACACACAACAGACAAGCAATATGTACTTAGAGCTGTATGCTAGTAAATTTCATTTTGCGTCTTGGGTTTTGGCTTTGGAGATCAGATTTTCTTTCTTTACTTTTGTGCTTTAAATGCTATTCTGTGGGCATGCTATGTGAAGACATACGTGTAGTATGGGAATCATTAAGACTATAATCAAGGACTCGGCATGTGAATGCATTTTCATATATATACTATATGATGTATGTGTCACATTCTGCTCATAATCATGTTTGCCACATTTTCTCTTTAGTACTAGCGTGATGTTTTATTGAAGTTTATTGTACAATTAATTTGATATGACTGTCCACACGTGTGTTTTGTGTTGGCATAGCTGCATTGTCATGAATTATACATACATGTACCATGTGTACCATACTGGTAGTTACCGTATATGTCCTTATAGAGGTGCAGTATCTAATACTTACACAGGCCGCTCCAGCGACAAACATACCACATCTGCTAAAGGACAAATTCACACCAAATGCTTGATAAAACCTCGAAAGATCACCAAGAAATTGTAATGTTCAAAAGATATTCTGGTCTGTTTGGCTGCTGCACATGCACAAATTGCCACTTTCTTGTAAACAAAGGGCCATGTGGTTCCTGTTACCATAAGTATGTGTAATACCACTGTGTTAGGTATAGAACGACAGGCTTTATTATTGAAATCTTTTAGACATGCACCAAAGCCCTTTGCACTCGTGCACTGGGCTTCTATTGGGACATATACGGTATATTACCCCAACCTCTGTTACCCACTCCAGCAACCGTGGAGTTGCTTACCCCCCACCCCCCACCCCACCCCAAAATTGCTTGCATGTCTTATGAAGCTGTTAAAGCATTTTATGTTGGGTATCAGCCATGTTACATGTTCGTCTACCAGTAATGCCCTCTAATGAAATCAGACTGGGTTATATATGTTTAGATGGTTACAAAATAGGAAATATTACCACTATGTCACCGGCAGTTAGCTGAAGTGAAGGTCCGCCCTCTTTGCCGTCTATTCAACAAAAGGGAACATTTCTCAGCAGTGCAATAACCACATTTGATTCCCGACTTGGTCCCCTTTTCCTCCGTCCTACTCTCCATGCACATGTAAGTGCCTCTGATGTGGCCTGATGGGTCTTTTTAGAGACAAAACATTGTCTGATTTTGTCGGCGTACCTCTCTCGATGCCCCCACTTTAACCATATTCGTGACACATCGTCTTTCTCATCCTTCCTGGCAGGCCAAGTCATTTTTGGAGCTGATTCGGGCCACAGAGCGGCGCGAGAGAGGGAGCGAGGGGTCGGAGGGAAGTGCCAACACGGGGGACAGTGGCTGTGTTGTCGTGGGGGACGAGGGTGAAGCTGGGGGGCCATCGCCCGGGGTTCACGAGAAACAACAGTGGGGAGCATCCCGACACGCAGGTCTGTGAGAAAGTGCATGTCACAAGTTATAGTTAGCGACAGATGATACAAGGAGAGAAGATTGCATGTAGTTGTAGCATGTAAAGAGTCCTTATACATTTACACCTACCGGTGATATATGTGTCCTTATGAAAGGTTTGCATGGGTTACATATATATACAAGAAATCAAGTACCGGTACAGTGGATAATACTGCCCTTCTGTATCTTTTGTACCGTAAATATATAGAATTTCCACTGTGGCGGAACATAATTATGATTGCATCGGGGTGTAATTCCTAAGTTTACCCTTGGGCACCCTATAGTAGCTTGAGGCTATGTTTATACTACATGTATGTCCAGACTATCAACTAGACCTTCAGAATCGTGGAAATGGCAGAGCTTTTGTCAACAATTTCCCCTCAGGAAATAACCTTTGAATCCCCGGCAACAGAATATTGGTGCTCGCACAATGAAAGTCCGGAACCAGGGCTGGGCTTCCCAAAAATGCTTAAATCTGAAGTCTTTTTTAACTTACAAAACCAGGGGGTTCACTCAGTATGATGCCTGGTGTCCATGCAAGTACATGGGTAAAATAAATAGCCCCTATTGGTGGATTTCACTACCAAAAAATACCCCCCTTTTCTCCGACTTTTTATGGACTCAAACTCGAAGTATAAATTGCAGACAAGGTAATATCCTAACACAATCCCGGGAAAATGATCGTTGATTCATGGAAATGTGTATTAAATATCGTCATGTAAGTATTCTTACCACAGCACTCCTTTTATCGACGTAACAGGAGTATCTTCAGTCAAACACCTACCCTTTTTCGCGAAAATACCCCCCTTTTGGAGGTCCCCGGGGACCCCACCAATCTGTGACAAAAATCACCCCTTTTCATCGTTTTTTTGTACGTGGATGCATACCAAGGTACCATATTGAGTGACACCCCCGCCCCCCCTCCCGGGCTTACAAAGCTGCTTTCTAAACAATAACATTGCTCAGATTTTGAATTTAAGTCTGTATTCAGTGGTGAAAAGCAATATACTTGTAGTATATATTATAGGTGCAATGTTAATGTGTATAGCACCTCTGAATGGACCCAGGGATTGGCACAATATAAGTACCGGTATCAAATAAGCACTTAATAATGAGGTACTTCAATGCAAACTGTAGTGCAATCACATTGTTTAGATTTTCAACATAAGCTAAAACTTAAGTCGTAAGTATTTTTGAGAACTTCATTCCCAGGACCCGGAATATCAGTACAATGTACACAGACAATAGCAATCAGGAATCAGGACGTCCGATCTCATTACATTCCAGACAAGGCAGGGACATTTGCTGCTCCGCTGCCAAGGCCACAGGTCTCCGTCCCTTGCCCGGCACGGCCGCAGGTTTCCGTTAAAGATTCCGGTTGCACGGTGACAGTGGATATGCGACCTGGAGGCAGTGCCCAGGCCAGGGGTCAGGTCGTGGGGCTGAAAGGCACCCTGACCTGATGGAGGGAGACTGTGTGTGTGTGTGTGTGTCTGTGAGCCTGGGGATGGCAACACTGGCAGCAGCAGGGACTACACATTCCTGGTAAGGGCTCCTATACAAACGGATTCAATAAAAATACATCAAATTATATTATTAAGGTGTGATAAACATACAAAAGAACTGATGTATATTGCAAATATTGAGTTCAGCCGATTGAGTTCTAATCTGTGCTTTCTGGCTTCTGTTATTTTTTTGCTACATAAACCACACTTTTCGTGGGCTAAACATTGCAATATGTACGTAATATAAATGTGACACTACATTTAAAGCCTAATTTAACCCAATTGGCATTTTATATAGATGTGAAGGCATTTGAATGTCACCATTGGAAAATGATCTTTCCATGGGTCAATCGGTGCATATGTATTGCTGATGCCCTGAAGCAATTGGATTGAATAATGGAAAAAAAAACTTGCTGAGCAAAAAATCTATAGGGTTGACTTATATACGACGCCGATCCTCCACGCAGAATGAATTGATTCCCTGTACATGTAATTTTAACTGCTCCTTCTTCCACATCACAAAGCTGTATGCAGAGCAAGGCTTTTACTAAAGCCAAAAGATGCGTTGATGAGTAATATAGCTGCATCATAAATATTCATATCAAACACATTGTTGTTTTCTAGCTGGCTGGCGACAGGGTACCGTGGTCTGTAACAATCTGGTGGCTTCAAACTTCCTCGGACACAGGGCAGCTGGTCATTATGAGAGGACAGACATACTGCAGAAAAATATCATCAGTGGCTTAATTGGAGATTTTAAATTGCCATAAACAATAAGAAATATATGGCTTGTTATTACAGTAATTAACTTGGTAAACACTTTTGGTCAAGCACTTAAGGAAGGTCATCTAGTGTAAAATGTAAATATTGCTGGTCATGTGTTTAGGGATTTACTTATTCAAAATGTCTGAAACATCTATTCCAAATGAGCCATAAAGATCACCAACCCAGTGTGGATAAACTTGTTAAGGATTTTTGTTTGTGACGTGAAAATAGAGTGAAAGTAATTAGAATGAGTAATATGAGTAATAAGTAAATTACAGTAATGATGGCATGGTAGTCAAAATCTTGCATGGGTTGCAAAAATTACAAGAACAGAACCAAATTCCAAAAGTCAGTTACTGAAAGCAGCATCGCATGATAATTGCCCCAGTCAGAAAGTTGTTATGGAGGCCACTGCACTGCACGGCAAGAGGCACCTTGCTGAGAAAACTGAAGAAGTGATTTTGTGGCATTATGAATCAGCTGTAAAAATGACCCGGTTTGTTATTTTGTTAATGACAATGGTTTGGTCCACGGGTCGGAAGGCAACTCTGTGATGAAATTGTATTTGCTTGGCTTTGACATGGTGATAGCAAAATGTTATCGACAACATGCTGTTGTCATGAAAGCAACTCCAAAATGTGTATCTTTGTATGGTTTATGTTTTGTGCTTTTGTACCGTTTATATTTTGTACAATGATATCCAGGGACTGCATTTGAGTGGTTGTTAAAATGCAGCAATGGTGAAACTTTCACAGACACAGGTTTAGTGGACAAAATGTACGTTAGTGTTAGGAAGGGATATTGTGACAAAAATAGAGAGAGGGTGGCTGTGATTTTTTGCTGCCCCCCTTGTAGGGAGTCCCAGCTAACTCTCACTTGTTTCCCTATCATTATTCAGGCTAAGCTAGCTCATAATCTCACACAATGACTGTTTGCTGACAACACTGGCCAGACTTCTCACTGTCTGCACCGTGGCTGTATTACTACTTGATGCATGGGCCCGGGTTCACCTAATCATGCTTTATCCCCGCGTTGGCGCTGTTTTTGCTGCCGCAAATTGCGGGCTCAACTTGAACGGTCGTAATGTAACCATGGCGGCCATAATCTGTTGCTGTAGCCCCTCTCGGACCAAAGGAAAGTCTGTCACATCTGCATATAATATGAAGAAAATAGGCTGAGAGGGCCGAGTAAATAGGGGGTAAATCATATTTTTTCTATGCCGAGGGTCTCGGGGAGGTGTCTTCAAAGACGCCTTCAGTTCATCCTTCTGTTCTCCTCCCCACATAACATACGGCAAGGAATGAGACGGGACTGGGAAGCGATCAATCGCCGGGATGGAATCACGCCAGGGGATGATCGTCTTCCGACATTTCTTCAAGTTGGAGACTGAGATAGATGCCCTGGCGGGCAGACGGTGTGCGCTGTAGTGTTAACAGAATTCAAGACGTTCTTAGAGCAGCTCACAGAGCAATCACCATGGCTTGCTCCTCTAGCTCTCTCTGTATCTCCCGTCCCCAGGTCAGACTAACATATTATCCCAACACCATTTCAAGGTACCTTTGGTGCTGCTCTCCTGTTTTCATCATACACTAGTTATGATATAAGTTTGCCGATACCGATGTTGCCAGCATGCAAACTAAATAGCAGTAGCTTATTGATCCACATCATAATGGCTGCAGCCAGTACAACTTAACTTTCTTCAATGTGTAAGACAGGTTCTTGAAGTTGTGTATTTTTTTTTACTAAAGATTATAGTATTTATTTCGAATTTACCAAGTTTATGGTTTAGCGGCTTACCGCTTAGCGGTTTAGCTTGAAAACTGCAGGCCAGAAGTTGCTAACATATATATATGTAGAACTTTAACAATAATAAGACTTATATAATTCCTTGCCAAGTCCGTAAGTTATAGCCGTAATTTTGTCATATATGAGACATGGAAACCGAGATGAGTGCTTTTCACACATTTACAGAAATCTGCACAGACTTTGTTTTGTTGGTATGTCTTGCATGCAGCGAGTGTCGGAGCTTGTGTGGTGGGCGGGTTATGAAATGCATGGCAAGACGCAGGCAGCAGAATAGCACTTTACCAGTAGTATAATGTGAGTGTGTATGTGTGGGTGTAAATTGGAAGGATGATTTCACAAGTTTATGACCAATCATCGGGCTGCAATCTTGTCTTGCCGTTCAGTGGAAAGACAACTAAGAAGATGATATAAGACGCTTTTATGGTGCAACGTGTGTGCCTGCTGTGAAGTTTTTGTGCATTTATATATCTCTGTGGTGACTGATGTTCCTTGAAAGTGGTGACGCAACAAATAAAGCAGAAGAAAACACGAATTTTGTCTTGCTGTTATTTTGGAACTCTTTGTATGCTGTTTTATAAGTAATGAAAATCTAAGTAGCAGGAAACATTGACCGAGAAAAAAAAAGTTTAATAAGGCATTTGAACTTTTAAAATACAGTGAAGCCTCACTTTGTGGCAACCTCAGAATTAAGAGCACCTCTGAATAAAGACCACTTCCCAGCAGCTACAAACCTGCTTGCTCAGTGTATAGCAGTCTTGGAAAAGAAGACCATGGAAATTCTTTGTAACAGTGCTGTAGGTAGTCCATTCAGAGGACCCATTGTACAGTGGTCCCTCTTATTAGGCTCTCCCTCTTATAAGATTCCACTGTACAGTGGTCCCTCTTGTGAGGCCATACTGTACAGTAGTCCCTCTTATGATGCAACACTGTACAGTACAGTGGTCCCTCTATTTTAAGACCACCCATGGGATGATGGGACGAAGAAAATATGGTCTTATATCGCAGGTGGTCTTAAAATAAAGGTCATTTAACACAGAATATTGCTCTTTGTGACCAAAGTAAGCGGTCTTATTATCAAAGGTGGTCTTAAAATAGAGGGTTGTAAAATAGAAGGACTACTGTAGTCCCTCTCTTAAAAGAAACTTTCCAGGGAGGACACATGGCAGTGATTACCTTAAACCTATTCTCACCACAGGACACCCTGTAATGTTGACAGAATTATTTGGCAGAAACGAACCCAGTTAGAATAGGGATATATGCTACTAAAATGGGAATAACATATGAACGCGCTTTTGCTTTTCATCAGCTACATGAATCCGCTACCGTGAAACCAAATTATGATACACATTGATATACCCGCATATGAGGCTGAGCTTTGCTGAAGAAAGAAGTGATTTGTTTCTAAATTTAGCCAACATCCCTTGTCTTCTGATTCTGTTCCTATTTGAAACAAAAAAAAATATCCGTGTAATACTAGTAAAAGTGATTATGCATAAGGGTTCCAACTTTAAAGTAGTAAATAAAATTGGAAAAAAAATCTTGTTTGCAGAATACCCAAGTAGATGTCAAATTTTCAAATTTCTATTGTATGCATCACTTGACCTTCAAAAGTCCTTACCCCAATTTTCTTTCCCATACCAGGAGCTTTCCAGATACAAGGTTGTTGAAAATCAGAATGACCTCAGAATGACCTTGAAGACTTTACAGTCTAAAGTACACATTAAGCACCTACCCCGAGGCCCAAATTATGGTCCATTTCACTGTGAACCAGCTGTTTTAGAGATACAAGATTGTCGAAAATCAGAAAGATTGGAAATGAACCAAATGATATCAGAATGTTCTTGAACATGTAATGGTGTCAAAAGTACTCTATGATGTACACTAGGTATTCTCTCCCCCCCCCCCTCCAATTTACCCCCCTCCTCGAGGCCCAAATTTTGGTCAGTTTTGCTCTGTGACCAGCTGTTATGAAGCTATCACACACTTTATACTTGCCCATTGACTACCGGCCATGTTAAATGGCCAAAAAAAGAACAAAATATCCAAAATGTCACAATTCTCTTAACTTTGTTAACTTTGGTAGAGACCCTCCCAAAGAGTACCTGTTAAACATGAATTTGGGGGAGCAAAACAGGTGCATACTTTCAGACGGGATGTGGTTTGAAACTTTTACTCCAATATGGTCCCATGTTAATAAAAAAAATTGTCAAAAAATAAAAAAAAATTAAATTTCACAATTCTTTGAACAACTTTGGTAGAGACCCCCACCCCTGGGGATACATGATTTTGGGGGGGAAAGAATGTGTTGTGTGCTTTCAGAGGAGATGTCGGTTGCAATTTTTCCTCCCATAAAATTAGTCCTATGTTAACAAAACATGAAAAAAAAAAGTATAAAAAAAATCTTAAATTTTAAATTTTGAAAAACAACAAGAAGAATGGTCTGGAGATATGCTAGACAGGTACCTTTTCTCAAAGTTTGGCATTAATCCGCTTCACGGTTTCTGAGAAAATGAGTTTTATGGATGCATGACAGATGCCCGCATGGTGACAATAGCTCTGCTGTGCAGTAGCACAAAGCAGAGCTAATAAATAAAAGCATAGACAATGGAAGTGCAGAAATTCCCAGTCCCATGTACTACATGAATTAGGAATTGCCATGTAGTACATGTACATGGCAAAATATCTTTGCCCTCCTAGTTTGGACGACAGCATTGAAAATCATTTCAGAAAATATTTCATAGACAACAGGAAATTGGGCACAAAGACACCATATTAAATATTTTGGGATCAAAAAGTAGACATAAGAAATTTGGAGGAATATGTGTATCAGAAAACTGTAGATGTTGAAAGGATATGAAGGAATAAATAATTTCCTGCAGTAGTTCTTCTGGGCAAATAGAAAGCCTGAATGATCAATATAGCTACCCAGTGGTGCCAGTTTTGTCAGTTTTTACTGGTGGAAACCACGCCTAGCTGCACATCTTTGTCCTGTGGAGAACTCAAGTTGGTACTGTGTTTGCCCCGGCTTATTTTAACTGTTCCATTTTTCCATCCCGGGAGGATATTACATGTGCGGTAGAAAGGAAGGGAGACCGTAAGAAATGACACCTTGGCTGAGGCAGATCGTGTGCTTCATACAAATATCGTCCTGACGAGAAACCGGAAGACCGTGGTCCCATCCAAATGCATCTCCAACCCCCACCCCACCCAGACTGATCATCGAAGTCCCCGGACTCCCTCCTAGAAGACACACAATTGGCGTTTTACTTGCTGTTTTTGATCAGTAGGCCCTTTTGGGTCCGTTTACTGCCATTGGAAAGCTCTTAGTCTAAGACTTCTTTCATCCTGGGCTGTGAACTGTGAAATCTCCGGTACGGTATATAGAGTTCCTATGACAGAGGAGGAAGCCAGGGAACCTGCCTGAGGCTTTCTCACGTATACTGCTCCTATAGCCAAGGTGGCTATCAGCCCTCGACCACCACCACGCCAAGAAACAACTCGCAGATGGTCCAAAGGAGCTTAGGCATCACGAACGGTGGACTCCGTGATCACAGAATGTCTGCAAGACGAGACGAAAGGACTCGGCACGAACAGCCTCAGAATGGCATGGCTACATTACGATGTTGCTGGCCACTGTCCTGCCTGGTATGTATTGACCTACACAGGACGATGACGATGAACCAGGCATTATCGCGACATAAATGGTCCACAGGATGGCGCATTGATTTCAGTGCCAGTGCCCTTCCCACAATCTGAGATCACAATCCCCCCACAGTCTGATCATGGAAGCCCTTGCAGGATGAAGGCCAGACATGCTGTTTCCAGTGCCAGCTTACTGCCGCCCAAAGTGGACTAAATCACGGTGCTTCCACTCCTTCACTGCTCCACACTTGATGCCATTATCCATAAAGACACGGCTGGAAAAGAATTTGAAAAAATGAGATTACTGGGAGGGGGGTCCTGGTCCCAAACTGTGAGGGATAACTACATAGCCTTGTGTGGAGGTCACATCGAATTATATTCATGGCCGTTCACACATTTGCCAGGACGTGCCATTAACAACTATACAGACAATAACTGATGTCTGGAATAGATCACATACAATAAACTTCAGTCTTCAGTGAATTTATTACTGTGTGGGATACTGAATTTGAATAAAAGGACAGGAGCATGATTTTTTTTTTTTTTTTTTTTTTTTGGGGGGGAGGATATTTCTCTGCATTTGATTGAATACATTTTTTTTTTCTTTGGGGGGAGGGAGAAAATTTATAGGGCTATATAGTTCACCCACTGGATCCACTGCTACCTGTACATCATATGCACTGATTAATTTAAAAGACGTACCAGTAATATTGTCACCAGCTAACACTCACAGATGAGTTAAAAAAACTCATGAAACCTGATTCCTGCTGCTCTCCTTTGCTCAGCACCCAACTCTTCAATGTGAGCTCTACAGAAAGTGAATTGAAGTGTTCAGTAATTTTGCACAGAAAGTTAATTACCTATTAAGTGAGAACCTGGACACGAGAACCGATGGTTTAAGGCTAAAATGCAATTCTGACCCTGAGATACTTCCTCTTAATACCGGTAATTAAGTTTATTAGTTAAATTGCAGCATTCTATATGTCCATATTTTAATTATCTCTAAAATATGTGGGCATACAGACCGTTATTTAATATGGAATATTTTGATTTTGCTTTTTAAACTTTGGTATCCAAGCTCTCCGATATATTTCTATATGCATGGAACACCTGAGCTCAACACGTCCCCCAAAAAAGCACCCTAGCTATGATCGATATGCAGAAATGATGCACTTTGTTAACCATGCCACTGCCAAATCAAAATATTCCATATTAACATATTAACCCTGTGTGTGTTCCGCAAGAATTATATGAATCTAGTTGCTGCATGTACTGGTATCCATGTAAATTGTGGCCCTTCAAATTGAAAGACATTGCTTTTGGCATGTAAAAGATAAATGCATGCATGTATATTGTCACATAGATAATAAAATATCATGACGAACTTTGGGTTATTATCCTATAATATACTCTTATGTAACTAAATTTTAGGATTTATTCAAATTTGTAATATAATCAAATGTCAACAAATTTAAAAAGTAAATGACCATATAGTTCCATATGGCACACTGCACATTTAATGATCTGTTGCTGGTAGTCATCTCGTCATAATGGTTGCAGACAGTAAATGTTTACCAAAATAAGTTACAATTTCATGAGAATTGTAACACATGGGGTCTAAACATTCCTGTAGCTGTGCAATAGTGTTTCCAAACCTGTCAGTCACTCTCACGATTCGCGCATTTTCCTTCTCCTGTTTCATTTGATTTCACATACATATCACTACTTATCACTGTGTATGGATGGCCCGCCAGAGGTTTAACTTCCGATACTTTTGGCGCGAAAATCAAATTGGCGCGAAAGTACTTTCTCGTGCGTTGTGTGCCGTTTCGGGACAAGCGGAAATTTGTTCAAGACGTCGACACATCGTGAATGTATTACGGCAACGCCGTAAAGTAAAACTGCTCGGAAACTGATTTTTCCTAAAGGTAGACCAGAAAATGTGTGCTTGGTAGTACTATTATGGATTTCTTTCAAAAAACAGAGCGTATATATTAGTAGCTGCCAGACGGGCGATAATAAGTGATGAAAAGTGCAGACATAGCCATATCCCCGTCTGTTCTGTAGGGTCTATCTGGCGCAAATAATATGTTTTTCAAGGGGGTACGGCGTCCACACTTAGGTACCCATATCTGTGGTAGGGATGCAGATTCTTAAATTTTGCGTTAATGTTAATGTAGACTTAAACACAGTCACTTTAATGTGCAAAAACAGAAATGCAGCATGTCTCCTGCGAAAAGCATGTTTGTATACAAATGGCTGTAATGTATATAGGTTTTTCAGGTTTTGTGGCTTGCCTTTCGGGAAACGGGATATTCTCGATTTACCACCAAGCGATTATTTTTCTCTTTACCAACCACAATTTGAGGTCCTCTTCAAGGGCAGGTATCAATATATTAGTTCACTATTTTTAGCACTTTAAAAGAAATTTGCATAATGCCTCGATCTAGCACCACTTTTTATTCTGACTTTGTAGTATCGTCCTGAAAGAGTACATGTCTTATTCATCTAAACATAATACTGTTTAAGAATTATTCAGTGTTTGGTCGTAAAATCATTGCACTGTTGTATTGGATGATCCTTATAGATACAGTATGTACGTACTTTTAACTATTTATACATGTATGATATGGATCTTTGAGACAGCCCCTGTAAGTTTGAACTTCGGGAGTCAACAGTCTGTATAGATGCTTAACCCCCAGGCTTGACCCATGTACTGTAAATTCATTAATGTTTGCGAGGGATTTATTTGGCGACTTTCGCGACCATCTTTAAATTGGTAAAAATAAATATCCGCTATATGGAAGGGGTTTTAAATCTCAGGGAACACTGTAATATAAAAGTTACTAAGCCTTTTGTACCTTGCATTTCTACTTTTAAGTGCTAAATATATCGTCTTGTTTGTTAAGTTTGGTACTTAGTTAATCACTTACCGGTAGTAGTCCTGCAAAAACATGTTGTCCGTTATTGTTTTGTTTTTTTTTCTTCCAAGTTCGACACCATGCCTTGGTGCAAAAACCAGGTTCTGGGTATCTTTTTATAGAACTATAGATGCAAGATGCAGGCCAATCAGGTTATGGAGTTTTATTAATTTTCTGCATTGTTGATTACGGATGTGTTTGGTTCGTAGCCGCAAGAGGATGTGTGTATAGCTGTCAACTCGAATATCCCGTGATTTATAGCCCGGTGGGTTTTAGAAATCCGTGGGCGCATGTCAGTTGTTATGATTTATGGTGTTAATAATTGGAAGCATGGTGGCGGGGATCAGTGTTGTTAACATGAGAGTTATGAATAGCGTATAAGGCCGCGTTGCATTGTACTGGACCTTAAGTCTCGCAAATCTCAGAGACAAACTAACATGGTATGGAGCGGCTGGACCTCCAGAGGTCACCCAGTCTGGGATTGCACAATTTGTCTTGCTTTACATAGGAAGTTTTATAGCCGGATGTGCCTTTTATCTGTACATGGAAAGGAACTGTTGAATAGTGCATGCCAATAGATAGGCTTCCCTGCTGTTCTCATTGCCCCATGGGGTAACATTCAGTCTTGCCAGAGCCCCGATTTAAGACAGCAATTTCATTTTCTGAGCCAAGGCTGCATGTCCTTATCTGGATATACTACCATAGTGGCTCAGGCTGGTGTTAAATACAGTTGATAGGTGGTTCATGTTTAGACTGCTGACCTGGCAAAAGTATTACACAGTTTCTCTGTATACACTACTAGTAGTTTGTTGTAAATAAAAAACATTGTGAAATAGGATGTGTGATTACAAATTGTGAACATGGTTTTATGCGATTACATCTGCATGAGACTTTTTTCTGGGTAGTTAATGCATTCAGATTTATTGAATGTCTAACTTCAGTTACTTTTTACTGCAACAGCAGGATTGAACTAACTATAGCATTGATTGTCTGCGGTAAAACGAGAGCGGCGGCTGGGGCAGCAAAGAACCCCGCCTACCCAGAAAATTGTAATGCTGCGTACATACAGGGATTTCATTCAACTTTACCATGGGTTGAAGAATCAGATAAGGGTAATGCTTATGATTAATCTTATATTTGACCTTTTTAAATGTCGAATATAATAGTGTTGCCATTCACTACCAATTTATGATTCTCTGTTAGTATTTAATAAAATAATAACTCTTCTTGACCTATTCCTTCCTGATGCAGGCCGCTCAATCTGATGGTTCCAACATTTGACTTCCTATTAGTGCATGGTCATTAGTAAGATAAGGCCTAACTCTATATGCCTCTCTAAGATGTAAGCTTGGGTTTGAAATATGAGTGACTGTGAACTTGACCTTTGAAGGTGACTAGAGGTCAGATGTAATGCCACATTTGGCAGGGTGGGGTTTAACTAATTCTGTCCAGCGAAGCTGTGGTAGGATATTTAATGACTGTGCTTACGGTATATGCTGGCCAGTATACATGTATGTTCCTGATTAACCAGAGTGATGATCGCTGAACAATATGGAGCAGGCCCATTAGAAACATACTTCTCAGTCGAGATGGCTCATTTGTTACTTGTAAGAACTACCGTACATATTGATCTGCACACAGATATATATGCCTGGCTATAGTTAGGAGTTACATGACATGATTTTAAGTCCGTGTGGGTCATCAAAGTTCAAACTCTGTCTGAGCCTCTGAGGTGAACATAGTATATCTGCATGCTTGGATAGGAAGAGTCTCCATTTACATGTTTTTACAGCGGAACCTCAGAAATGAGACCATGCATGGGATTATTTATCTATAGCCTTAATTGTGAGGTGGTCTTAATTCTGAGACTACTAAATACATGCTTGGATTTCACTTTTAAAAAACACAATTTTGATCGATTCTGAAAAGTGATCTTTATTCTGAAGTGGCCTTGATTGTGAGGTGGTCACTAAAGTGAGACTTGTACTGTACATGAATAGCCGTAATTATGTCAGCCTCTACATGACATCCTTATAATTGTACAATTCATTTATCATACATATGACTTTTATGATTTGATGCAAGAAGGCAGATTGTTCCAGTCCTACGTTTGATCATATATTCCATTCAAGAAAAAAGTGTGGACTGGGTTGTTTTTGCCCATGCTCTTAATGAATGGAAGTACCGGTAGTAAATTTGTCCACACCAGTAATAGATTGATAATTTTATTCACACTTTCATAAACAAAGACAATGTTAGCCATGTAGCTATTGAATTCTTGATATATATAAAAGTTAATTTATGCATGAAAATATCATATAACCAGCTGGATGCCTTACAAGTAGTACAAAATGATTGAGCACAAAATCATAATAAATACATGGAAATGATTATGTAACTGATAGTACCGGTACATATATTTAGGTGTTACATTACTGATTCCTAGGAAACTCAGTATTACAAAGTCTCTGCTTCCTAATTATGAATCTCCTTAGAATTTTGGAAACTTCACAGCTCTCTAACCTCGATCCATTCCTTGGATCCACAAATAAACCTGTAAATAAGTCTTAGATATTATCAAGGAAATGGAATGCGTGTGTGGCTAAAAGAAAAGACAATGAACTGTTTAAATTACGAGTAAAGACATGGTCTTCCACTATAAACTACAGCTTTACTGACTGGCCTGGCACTGGGCAAATGCTACGAAGATACACATCAGTCCGCAAAAAAATCTCCGTACTCCACACTGCAGGCAGTGCTGCACTACAGATTTTGTCCCGTTGGTGGAAGTGGAGTAAAAAGGGCAGTTCATGGTCCATCCTCTGTGTGAACGTGGATCTCGCGGTGTCAGGTGATGCATTATAAAGATGATGGATGTGAGTGAGAGTGAGTGTCGCAGGCAGTAACGTCCTACTGTTATACTTTCTGTGGCTGATGCTGGCAATATGCTGGCATAATATATCAGGCACACTGATACCGGAATGTGGGATACGGTATGTCTGGTAGTTTTGAAGCACCATGCTAGCTATTGGATACAACACTGATTGAGAAAAACTCGAAACTCCCCATTGCTAGTTCCAGTAATTTAAATTACCCATGATGATATGTTTCGTAGTAGTCTGTGATACTAGTTTTAATGCAGTGGTCCACCTCTACTAGCGATATCCCTTCTTCCGTATAATTCTGTCCTCATTATAGAGGTTCCTTTGATTGGTGAGCAGGAGCAGCAAATGCATTGACAGCATTTTTGCCATGATTGGCATCTTTTGTAGAGGATAGGTGGTAGTTGAGTAGCAGTAGCAATTAGGAGTATGATGGTGGTCAGTAGCTGTTACACCCTTGGTTTGTACAAGTACAAGTTGAGTATTTAACAGTTTAACAGCAAGCTGTGGTGGCATAATTCACAGCTTTTAGATTCCTGTGTAATTTTATAGAAAAATTTATGTGAAATATAGCAGCTAGCAGAAAGCATTTACAGAATTGGGTATAGATTATAGATATAGATTTTATGTATTATAGACAGCTGATAGGTGGTGTACATTTAGTTCACCTGTAAAGGGCTGTATCTTTTCTGTCTCTAAAGAATAACATGATTATCAGATATATCAAAAATGTTGCAAATAAGAAGGAAGCGAAAGAAATTGACATGGATAGTACATGCATTGCAATCTGATAAGATATAACATTGCGAGACTATAGGCATTCAACATGTTCAAGTTTCATCTTCTCAGGGAGTCATGGAGATGATCAGTGGGAACTGGGAAGATGTACGTGTAGGAGGGAGAGGGGGAGCACTGCAATTACTAGACCAAGTAAAGTCCATGTAGGAACATTCTGGCTCACCAGAGCCATGTGAGCGAGCACGCAAGGCTCTGGCTTCTTTTGCCACTAGACCCTTTTAGCATTACGTCACCTTCCTTATATGGCAAGGCAACGGAGTACTTCTCAAACGTATAACCACCGTTTAGCGTCTATGTCATAACGCAATGTGTAAAACGCTCTGAAGGAAATGCTTGAATTTTACTCATTGAAAGCAGGCAAGTACATGTAATAGACATCAGATTGCCATTGATTGAATGTATATTCACTTCGCCATCACAGTAATGGCAGCACGAAACAGTGGCATGATTGGTTCTGGATGACTGTCTGGAACTGCTTTCGATTGGCCGAGACCAGTTATTCCAGTTACGAGACAAAACGGTTTTGGCCGCTACTGCAAGCACATCTACTTCCAATGTGAGTAGTAGCTGTGCTTATACATGCTATAGGACAATGTGGGAAGATGTACACATGTAGGAGAGCATGGGGGAGGAATCAGCACTGCAATTACTAGAAGAGACAAAGTCCATAGGAAAGACATGGACTGACAGAAAGACAGTAGGTAGTAGATACAACAGTGTCTGATGTAGGCTCCGCCATGCATGCAGACTCCAGGGTGAGTGAAGTGGGTTGACATGTGCAAGTCAGTAAATTTGGGAGTAAACTCATCTGTAATCATTCTGCACTGAAGTGTATGTGTGCACACTCTAAACAAAAAAGAAAGAATCCTTTCAGAGTATGTCACAGTCAGTGATATCCACCATGTTAGTCATTCATTCAGATTCAGAATTCTGATCGTGTATACATGTATTATGCTGCTATGTGTACGTATATACTGCACATCAGATCAGAGTTTAACCAGCCTTTGTTCGTGCAGCGAAAGGGCCAAAAACAGATACACTATGTTCCACAGTTTCTGGACATTACCCAATACTATGGCTATGCTAGGTTAAGTAGTAGACCACACTGGTTTTGCACTGTATGGAGTCTGGTGCCTCAGCCTGAGAACAGCCCTTGCTCCACGATTTATTAACCCATTTCCGATGCCAGCTGACCGTTTAGTCTAAGCATGGCCTGACTGGAAAATTGTCTCTCGGACAGTCGTCACCCTAAACCCATGACAATCCTCTCATCTCTCACAGACCTTTCAAACCGGCTTGGTTTAGATAAATGACCGGCAAAGTCAGAACACCAGCTCACACATGCCCACCGTGGGTATAGTGTCTGGTGAGCTCCGACACAGCAGCATCCTTAGTTACGTCCTATTCCCCCTTCTCCCCTCTCTACCCCTAGTCCATCACCACTGGGGCGAAAAACTCCATTACCCTTTTGGGTCATTCCTTGATGGCCGCCACGCGACCCGCTAGCTTTGGTCTTAATGGTTCAGGGCAACAAGACTTAGTAAAAGTTTTTTCCCCGGGTCTGTTCCTTTTGGGTAAAAATGTTCCTCCCCCCACAAGTAGCATAAAAATAGTAAAAGAGTACATGTACATCAAATTTGGTCTGACTTTGGCTGTGCAAATCTACCCTTCTAGACTCCTTGCTAGTGGTCAGCTGGATTTTTAAATCCAGTTCTTTAGCGACCAATATATGGCTACATTAGTGCCTTTTTGTTGCATACCAGTTCAGTGAACTCACATGATAGGCCTATATTTTTAGGACTAACACAAATGCAACCACAGCTTTAAACATTTATCACTACAAAGTGAATTGCTCATATGAACTTATTTAATAGTTAATTTTAAACTGATTGGACCAAAATTCTGATACAGTTACTACCGGTAGCTACCTTTGTCATTCAGTAAAGTTTCAAGTCTTTTCACAGGTCCTAGTCCTGTGACTTGGACCTGTGTGACTGTCCCCAGTCACTAAATTCACTTTCTGGTATTTGCAAATCCTGGTATTAATTGCTTGAATTTCCACAGGTTAAGATAATACAAAAGAAAAGACTGTGGTCACACCATTACCCCACTCGGTGGCAACCCTTTTAGATTCAGCATCTGAGCCCACGTGCTCAGAATACTGGTGCCAGTACCGGTACATTAGTCCCTCTATTTTACAACCCTCTATTTTAAGACCACCCTTGATTATAAGACCACTCGATGTGGTCCCAAAGGGCAAATTTCTGTGTTAAAATGACCTTTATTTTAAGACCACCTGCAATATAAGACCATATTTCTTGGTCCCATGGGTGGTCTTAAAATAGAGGGACCACTGTACACGTAATCCCTGCTCCGTTTTGCTAAGTTCTGTTCTATCTTCAATGAGGTATAGCTTTATAGATGACTGGTGGACGTGATTCAGTTTACATTATGTTTCCAGATGATATTAAATCATCCCTGGGGATAATTTTGGCAGATACATTTGTTGGGGTACTTCATTTCATAGTGATATGAGGTTGAGCATATAATTGTTTCTTAGCAAATGTTTGCATGAACTAAGTTTGAGGCAACACTGGCCCCATTTATCACATTAAGATCTCACAGTGTTGAATCGTTGTACTCTAGCCCAGATGTAATTCTCACAGTGTTAAATGTTACATACTGATATATGAAATGGTTTATTTTCATCTTGACATATTAACAATACATGTATAACATATGGTGACAATTATATAGATAAACATAATAATATGACAGACATCCAGTGAGCAAAAACTGTCTACCGGTAGTTGGATTCCTTATGTCCGTGTCATCTCCGTTCGGGTTGTTTCTTAGCTAGTCACAAACCAAACGCAGCAGTCTAAACCACTGCCAGGCGCATCCACGGTTACTTTCTCACCCAAACCTTTCCCTTAGGTGACCTCATGCAAATGAGCCATCCCGTAAGGGTCAATTACATTGCCTTCTGGCCTCCTGCCCAGAGATATGACTAGTTTCCTGTAATAACATTAATGTCACCTGTGTTTCTCAGATGAATGTGATTGTGCTGATAATTGTGGGTATTGTCACCCCCTGGGGAGACATCGTTGTTGCCAACATGAGAGCTGGTTATTTAATGTTGGGGAGTTTGAGAGTAATTCACTCTCCAAAGTGAAAAAAAGAGATGAGTCTGGGGCTGTTATCAACATCTATTACCATCAGTATTTATGTTATAGTCTGTAACATCTTTTGTAAACACATCATGCACAGGTGAATGTAAACATTTTATCTAGGTTTCATTGTTCAAAGAATTGTGAAATTTTGGATGTTTGCCAATTTTTTTTTTTCCGTTTTCGTTGACATGGGACCGTATCGGAGTAAAAGTTTCAAACGACATCCACCCTGAAATAACACCAGATTTTCTCCCCAAAATTCATGTATACTCCTGGGGAGGGTCTCTACCAAAGTTGTTAAAAGAATAGTGAAATTAAAAATTTTTGGGATGTTTTTATTGTTCTTTTTTTTGCCGTTTAACATGGTAGTCAATGGGGAATTATAAAATGTGCGATATCTTGGAAACCACTAGTTATGTACGTATAAATATATGTATGTTTATTCTCATGTACCAGGTAAATATATCACCATACACTATGATGCATATTGAAATCTGGAACAGAGGGATTTGTAACCTTTATTGATAAGGATGATTTAGGAGGTGAATGTCATTATTATTTGGTTGTAAATTGCCCTTAGCCAGTAGTAGAATAAAGATGGTAATATTTGTATACAGTTCTTCGGAATGTATAGCGAACAGTACTGCTTTCTAGTATACCACTGTAACATTTTGAGGATTAATTTGCATGGTAATTTTGAACCATATTTGGTTTGATCCCTATATCAAATCAATGTACAGCATCTTGAAAGGTATATAGACTATAAGGTGAACAAAATATGTATCCATGGTTGCTATAAGAGAATACTGCATGATTATATAGTAGTAGTAGTAGTAGTAGTAGTAGTACATGTAGTGGTAGTACATGTAGTACATGTAGTAGTAGTAGTAGTAGTAGTAGTAGTAGTAGTACTGCGTGGTAGCATAAATAGCACATGCATAGTACTGGGTAGTAGCAGTAGTCGGAGGAGGAGGAGGAGGAGGAGGAGAAGCAGAAGTATGAGGAGTAGCAGTAGTAGTATGAGTAATAATAATAGTAATAGTAGTATTATTTCTATGCAGCTTGAAACAGCTGGATGAATGCCTGTTTGTGTAATCAAATAGAAGTTATTCAAATAACTATCATACTGACCAGTATTTTTAGCAATAAACTTCACATTTTTCTGTCTGACAAGATCATGTGTCTTTTACAGTCCAGAATAGTTACAGGTCTCTTACCAACGGTTAAGACTTTTTTCTGCCGACAAAAACATGCTGGTATCTTAATTAATACTCTGTAATAAAGTTCATAATCTAGCTACCATAATGAATTGTTACCAGTACCTGAAGGTAAGCGTTCTCCACTTCCTGAAATATGTCAGCACACTACCCAGCTCGAGCTAATAAAATAGCATGTACCCGTAGCAATATTTAGCTCACAGTGTACTACTGACGATACAAAAATCTATTGGTAAGATTGAGTTACCGGTACAAATTTCTGAACATCGGAAATATCCAAGAAAACCGTACTTGTGCCAGGAACAAAGTGCTGGTGGAATAAAAGATACTTTTGAATGATTCCGTTATGGATGGACAGACTACCCACAGACTGGAACACCACCAAACCAGGCATGCAACCAATCACACTGAACCAGGAAACCAGGTACCTCGAGCAGCACGAGAAATCAATGACAGACTTAATCCAAACTCCTGAAAACTGTGTCCACTCCCTCTGTCAAACCTCCAGAGTAACTGTGCCAACCGACTGCCACACTGGTTTCCTCCTGTACCAAAACAAGCAGAATGAATATCCGGGTGTCCCATAGATCGTTCTTATTTGCTCTCGGCACCGAGCCGATGGCAATACTGGCAGGAGCGGCGGGCCGAATGATTGGCCCGTTTGTTACGCACAGACAGAACCGGTCTCCGAGTTTTTGGTGCCCATTGACAGGTTTCTCCCAGACTCGCTGGTGGACATGTTCAGCTTGTCAGGCTTCGGAGATGGACCGCGGTTCCATTGCACAATACATTCTTAAGCCCAGTGCAACACGTACACGCCTTCATCGAGCTCAAGACAACCGAGTTTATCTGAGTGTGTTAGTGTATAAGATAACTCAGCCGTTATCTGTGATAAATGTATAAGAAAGAAGGTTCATGGCATCAAGATTTTTGAACAGGAGCAAAGTTTTGTTGGCGCTTCAAATCCATCCGTAAAAGTATTATAACTGCATTGCAATAATATTTATACCATGAATACAGGTATTTAACTTAACAGTTCATAGCATACCGGGGGGGGGGGGGGTATTACTCATTACCATATGCCCAACAACCATTTTACCAAGGTTAAAAACTCTGTTCTGATGAAGTCAGGGA
>JAAUYG010017659.1_pt1 | contig 22689 bp, 15 predicted proteins | sample 7278091 | NCBI WGS metagenome assembly JAAUYG01 (sample SAMN14350201, study PRJNA611818) | marine sediment metagenome | isolation source: surface marine sediment (0.6m) | place: French Polynesia: Moorea | collected 2018-08 | reverse complement strand
TAGGATCATCGCTATGTTATTCTAGAACAATCTGTATGTTATTCTAGAACAATCTCTGTTATTATAGGACCATCCCTATGTTATTCTAGGACCATCGCTATGTTATTCTAGGACCATCGCTATGTTATTCTAGAACAATCTGTATGTTATTCTAGAACAATCTCTGTTATTATAGGACCATCCCTATGTAATTCTAGGACCATCGCTATGTTATTCTAGGATCATCGCTATGTTATTCTAGAACAATCTGTATGTTATTCTAGAACAATCTCTGTTATTATAGGACCATCCCTATGCTATTCTAGGACCATCGCTATGTTATTCTAGGACCATCTCTATGTTATTCTAGGACCATCTCTGTTATTCTAGGACAATAAATGTTATTGAAGGACAGTATGTTATTCTAGAACAATCTCTATGCTATTCTGGGACAATCTGTGTTATTCTAGGACAATTTCTGTTATTCTATGACCATCTCTATGTTATTGTAGGACCCTCTCTATGTTATTCTAGGACCATCGCTATGTTATTGTAGGACAATCTATGTTATTCTAGGACTATCTCTATGTTATTCTAGGACAATCTCTTCTGTTATTCTAGGACCATCTGTGTGTTATTCTAGGACAATCTCTGTCTTATTGTAGGACCACTTGTGTGTCATTCCAGGATCGTCTGTGTGAGATGTCGAGTCCCCGTAGTCGTCCCCGCGGCTCCCAGCAGGTAAACAAGGTCATGATCACTATGGGTGGGGAGATCTACAACAAGAACTACCTGAACAGCGTGGACTGTTACAACTTTGACGAGGGCTGCTGGCTGAGGCTGAAGGAGCTGCCGTTTCCACGCTGTCACCATGGCGCCGTGTTGTCAGACGGCAGACATATCTACATAGCAGGTGAGACTGAGACATCACTATGGGAACTGGGTGACATCTGGACTCGAATAAAACCACAGATTTAATATTGAGTGGCCCCTGCATTTTAAAACCATCCATTCATTCAGCAACAAAAATGTATTAAATTGAAGGTGGTCTTAAAAATGGAGGATATTTATATAAAATACAAGGGTGGTTTCACTTATGGGCAGTCTTAAATTAAAGCAAGTCTTAAAAGGAAGGGATCTCAAAATGCAGCGACATTTGTGCAGTATTCCCCTTGCAATAAGCAAAACTCCTTCTGACAAATCATTTATCCATATTAGAGAGGTGACCTTTGGTGAGAGGGGAGCATCAAGTGATTTTACGGTATGCACTATAGATGCTGCCAAATTTGTGTCCTCCCTAGAGTGTGTTCTTTAAGGGGGGGGGGGGGACTACTGTATCATAATATGTAAGGGTTCATAGGAATTGTTAAATGCATCTACATGTACTATTTCACATAGTGTCAGCACTCACAATTAGTATAGAATCTGCTGTATACCACATTAACTGAAAGGAACTTGTATAGCTTTCTTCAACATGTAAATGTGTCAGATTTCAGTGAGACTTTGATTTGATAGTGGTATCATCTTATATTAAATTTTGTGTGTTTCTTTTGCAGGGGGTTTCAATAAGGAGAAACATGTCCTGAACAATGTTATCCGCTATGAGCCGATGTTGGACAAATGGATCAGAGTGGCCAATATGATCACACCGCGGGCTAGGCACGGTAGGTCAGGCTTTTGTTTGATATCTCTGGGCTATATGCTTAATGTTAATTGCTACTTCTAATAGTGAGTATTTTAAACCCCTTGGCAGAAAATTTTTTCACTAAGATACCCAAAAGAATAGAAAAGGCGTGAAAAGGAAGTAGGCTCATGTGTGGCCAAAGCTTCATGAAGCAGGAATGTGATTGGCTGAAAGGTGCCACATGACTAACGATAGTTTCGTGTCCGAATGAAATTGACTTTTCCTGTTGCGATTTTTGTTGCGCAAAATACTCCATACTGAAAGGGGGCCAGTGATAAGTCATACCAGTGATAAATCATGGTTAGAACCCATTAATGTTTTTTACTATGCAAACTTACATTGTATCTAACCTGGTAGTAATAGTTTAAGCGTCTGCTTTAAATTGTCAACAGTGCAAATGTATCATGATGATTACCATATAAACCATCAAGAGTACGGAGGTAACATCCTGATTACCATTTAGCCTATTAACAGTATAACTGTAGCAGAATGATGACCATATAAACTATGAACAGTACAAATAAAAGCTACAAATGTTACAATGTTCTGTATTCAGTCTTTCCTATGACCTTGACAGTGATATATGTACTGTACTAGATTCCTTATTCAGCCCCTGTCGACCACATCTCTTCCTCCTGTAGGTATGGCTACCCTGGATGGCTTTATTTACGTGGTGGGTGGCTACGATGGTCAGGGTCGTATTGACTCTATGGAGAGGTACTGTCCGGAGACCAATGTCTGGATCGAGCAGAAACCAATGGAGACTGCTCTCAGTCGCTGCCAGGCTGTGGGCTATAACGGCTATCTATATGTCGCAGGTATGTGTACAGTAGTCCCTCCCTAATAAGGCCACCCTATTTGCCAAGAAATTATGGCCACATTAGAGAGGTGGCCTTTCGTGAGAGGGAGAAGTGAAATATATTGGTGGTAGTAGCAGCAAAGATTCATGTTAGAGGGGGTGGCCTCTGTTGAGAGTGGCCACTAAGAGAGGGACTACTGTATTTCTCTTTATAGGCACATCTGCTGCCGGATTCATTTGTCAAATCACTCTGAGGGAGTGTGTAATACATGTGAAAGTGAACCAGAAATTAAAAAAACATCATCAATGTCATGATTACAAAGCCCACAAAAGTTCCATTTGCTAGATTAGAAACTGAAAGTTCCTCTGAACGTTTCTCAAAATTCTGAAGACTCGAGCACCGGTACATCAAAAATTATTCACCCCAATGTCTATGCCTTGTGTGATCTGTATGAAAGGTTCATAAAAGTTTTATTGTATTGTGCAGATCCGTTTTTCAAATCTGGGTCAAGCTTCATTACTTTCATGGCTATTTTTGTGTGTCAGGTGGTACGACAGAGCCTAACAGCCAATGTGTGGACACCTTGCAGAGATACTTCCCCCGCACAGAAACCTGGGAACAGGTTGGTACCGCTCTGCCACAGCATTGCCCATAGAAACCTAGTTCAAGAATTCACCTACAGTTCTCTTGTGGTGGCAGTTAAAGGTCTTTTCGGCTGCAGACATGCTTTGCGGCAACAAAACTTGGGGAAAAAAATATCGGCAAAAAAAAAATTCTCTCACGCGCAGCTTCAAAACTGACGTGGGCGTTTTATTTTCAATGTTTTATTTTTTGACGCGGGGGGTGTTTTTCCGATGCGCGCGCGGACAAGAAACATATTACTTTTTTTTTAGGCCTAATATTATTCATTCTCAGGATTTCTGTAATGTCGAAAGTCTGTGAATTTTACAAACCAAACGGCTAAGCTAGCAGCCCAGATGAGGTATATACAATGCACCCTCTACAGCGGTAGAGGGTGATACCCAGACGGCTATTGCCAGAGATTGCTGCTGACTGTGTTACGGATTTTAAAACACGACATCAATCCGCACACGACTTTTTTTCGCACCTAGGCCAAATTGGGCCAAAAATCAACTAAAAACCGCGGTAAAGAGCTGAAAAAATACGGTACATCAACACCCTGCTATCTTACTGAAGTCTGTAATGAAATGGAAATTGGAATAGGAAGCGCTAGAATCCGTGGACAATTGAATGGAATTTTAGATATAGCATTAATATACAATGTATATACTGGATTATATATTGTAATGTCAGCATTGTGTGGATATAAAACTTGCCGTTCTAAGGTGTAAAGCAAACATGGCCATTACATGCTAATCTCATGCCCCCCCCCCACCAGCTTCAGCCAATGCCTGTCCCCCGCTGTCTGGGTGGCATGCTGTCAATCAACGGTCAACTGTTTGCTGTGGGTGGGACCGAGGAACTGGTACGCGCCAGTAAAAAACTCTTCAGCTACAACCCAACCACTGACACCTGGACAGAACACGCCGAGATGATTGAGCCTCGCTTTGACTCAGGTTAATGTTTTCTTGTATGGTCAAAACATATACTGGACATCTTGATAAAATCAGTCAACGCAGTTTGTAGCACACTGTCAGAGGAAAGAAAACAGACTAATCAAATTCAAAGCGTGATCGCTTCATGTTATATGTATCAGTAAGTGGGCTTGATGTCAGGGTTATCTTTGTGTGTCATGAAGGCAATCGACATCCATATGATGTTGTTACCTTTATGTATGAAATTTGAATTGTACTGCAAGCATAATGAAAGAGCTTATGGATGGTGTCAAGTTGATACAGTCCCAATATTGCGATATTTTATGACAATTTTATTTTGCTATGGTCAGGAAGCGTAGTCTTCTCCACCCCCTTAATATGCTCTTTGTAATTGTATTGCAAGTTTTTGTCAATGTAATGATTTGTGTGATGTTAATTTCCCCTTTTCAAGGGGTTGAAACAAAATAAAAAACACAGTGGTCCCTCTATTTTAAGACCACCCATGGGACTTTGAAAAATGGTCTTATATGGCCGGTTGTCTTGAAATAAATATAATTTACACAAAACCTGTGCCTAAGGACCAAATTAAGTGGTCTTATAATTATGGTGGTCTTAAAATTAAAGGGTTATGAAATTGAAAGACAACTGTATAGATACTCTTTTCTACTAAACAGTACTTATTCATTCAGACATCATTGCATAGGAATTAGTGTCAAGGCTCTTTGATTGACCTGATTATCTGTTTTGCATTATGACATAGGTGTGGCAACATTGGACAACAAGATCTACGTGCTGAGTGGCCACGACGGGGAGAATTCCTTCTACCACAGCGTCGAGGAGTACGACATAGCCACAGATACCTGGACTGTCATGACGTCAACATCGCTGCCGTATGGGCGGTGTCGCTTCGGCTGCATAGCTCTCACTCTGCCAGTCAAATGACCAGGGCTGAAACCTGTCACATAGCTCACTCCATCGTCTGTGTGACAGCGTGGCTGAGTTACTGTAAATGTCACCAGACAGTGGATAGTACAGGACCATGGTATGGTGATGGACAAAACAGAGCAACATTGTACCTTGGAGGGAATGTCTTATTGTGATGAAGAATACTCATTCTTGCTACCAGTAATAATTGGTAGGAAAGCAGGAACTCTAGCACACAGAGTTTCTATCAAAAGTCATATCTAGCATTAGATATATATACTTGTCACTAAAGTCATACCTATGCAGAGTTCTTCTAGTTAATAACATTTGCATGAATCACAATGACTAGGGAGTATATTAAACCCCTTGGAGGAATACTTTCCGAAGATACCTGAAAAGAGCAAAAAGGCACGAAAACGATGACATCTCATGATTGACCAGGCTTTCATATGATGCAATGTGATTGACTAAAGGGTAGTCACATGACCAAAGGCAGTTTGGCTTACAAATGAAACCAACTGTTTATATTGCGATGTTTTGTGCCAAATACTCCCTATTCAGGTATAATATCTCGATATCTATTAACATCCAATACATGTTCTGTTACAGATGAATTACAAGTGTGTAAAACTGTTCTTAACTGCATGACAGCGACTGTGGTTTGACAGTAGCCAAAGCAAAATCCCTACACACATGTATGTTCTTCCATTTATGTTCTCACTAATATTATATCAAAGACTGCCCTGTCAGCTGTATTGTGTGGAGAACTTGAGTGGAAGTACTTCAAGAGAACAACCATGGAATTTCAATCAGAAAAAACGTGGAATTTCAATCAGAACAACCATGGAATATGAATCATACTCTGTTGATTGGCAAAATTTTAATAACTAATATGGCTTCCTTGAACATTTGAATGCTGACACTGGCATCTTTGTATGCTTTTATTCCATCATATCTTACCTTGCATAAGTGCTTTGTTTCTCATATCATGTTAAAATAAATGTATGAACTATGTTTTAGCATCTATAATATGCAAATATAAACGTATCACCTGTGTTAGTGTACATAATACACAAATACATGTAAATGTCTTAACTGCTTTTGTTTGTCCATAAAACATGTACACATATATATGTTCAGATAGATTATTTATGTAGAGCAAACCTATTTATTTATTGATAGATGTCTGCCTTATTTTGAATATCTGTTCTATATTTTGGAAACATCTGTGATGTATCGGGGGTGTACATGTATATTATACAAATTATGTTAATGTGCCATATTTTACAGTATAACTAGATGTACCTTCATGTATCCATCACGCAACCATCACTCGGGCCTTGTATCCTCTTTGACCAGGATAAGGGAGTTGGTGACTGGGTTACTATCATTTAAAATGATGGGAAAACACTTGAGTGCACATGATGTGCAGAACGAACCTTTGGTGTAAGGGTAATCATATATACATGTACCTGTTATCTTTCAAGCAAAAGTGACCTGCTCATCTGTTGATATACTTGGTAGCAGTTGTAGTTACTGCACAGTAATGTGTGGATTGTCATGGAATGAAAACCTAATCTGTTATAAAAGGTGCGTTCGTATTATCTGACATTTGTGCAGCACAAGGCCAAAACAACAGACACTGAATGTTGTACAATTACATGTAGCTCACAACTGGCTTATCAAGCGTTACAAAGAAAGTACTATAGCATTTGAGATTGTTGGACACCTAGATTACAACTGAACGGAAGATCTGCTGGACATATCTAACGTGCATGTACATCTTGCAAGAGCCAATGACTTGGCAATAATTATAATCAATAACAGGAGCTGTGCCACGATTGTCATGCTTACTAGATTTACTTTGCAGAATCTTTTAATTGGTGGTATAGTGTTACAATACGATGTCAGACTGGGTTTGGCTTTAAGCAACAAGCAATTCTGGGAAAAAATAAAGTTACCATCACTTATTAGTCTAGCACAGTACCAGATTGTTCGATACTGTTAATATATCAATGTATTCTAGCACGTGTGTCAAGTTACAACGTAGCCGAGAACATGTACTAGCCAGTTTGTATTGACCATAGATAAATTCTAGTGGTAGTACAACTTGATCGGTCAGTCTAGCTCTGAGAGATAAAGAAGGAATGTGTTTCTGTGGTTTAGCATGCCCCTAGATCTTTCAGCCTGATTATATTTATATCTATTCTTCCATATATGTGCTGGTCTGTACATAATATGTATTTAAAAAAAAACATTTATTTGGAAAGCGATGTGTTGCAGAGCGTGGTGAAATGCATGACCATGGAAGCCAACTTGCCACAGGCATTGTTCGATATAACAAGGTGATGTGGAATGTTTTGTCATTGGTATGTGGTGTGGGATTTTATGTTGGTATAACATAATTTAAATGTTGCTTGTATATTATTCCTATATATTTTGAGGGGATAGACTGCTAGTCTGTGCGCCTCTAGTGATTTCTAGTCTCCTGTCTGCTAATGTAACATGTGTAACCTGCCGCGGTAACAGGTATTGTGTGTTCAGTTCCTATTACATTGTATAACCAACAACCTGTAAATTAACACCTCCGAGGGCTCCGGTACGTAAAATGATACTGGATCTGCCAAAATTATATATATTATTGTACACAGTGCTTATAGCCTTTGTAAGGTCTGGGTTGAATTGGTTGAACCCCACAGGTTTCATTTTCAGGCACATTTTGGGATTAGTTGGTTATAATAACCAGAGTACCTGAGCACGATTTGCTTCGATGGTACACACGTACTGTTGTCTGGTTGTAGCAGAACACCTCTCAGGATGCACCATCTTTGGTGAAAAAAGCCACGTTTGATATGGAAATGATCTGCCAGTTACAACAAGTAGTAGAATTAGTGCCTTGACTGTTGCATCCTTGAAGTGTTTCACTGTGGTTAAAGCTAGCCAAGGTCAACTTTTGGGGGCCCTGGTAACACTTTTCAACTATACAGAGTCGAGAAAAGTGTTGCCAGAGCCTGAAAAGTCGACCTTGACTAGGATAAAGCCTGCTATTAGGCATGATACTTATGTAGTGAGTGTGTCCACCAACATAGAAACAGCTATGATGGTGGGTGCCCGGGGTGGGTCCAGTTCTAGTAGCTGCAGCAATACTCAATTGTATGACCAGTCAGGATGATGTGATGTGCATACATTGTTGGATGCATAAAATGTTTCTCCCTTTAAGATGTTGAAGCAATAAATCTTTGTTCAAGTATCACCACGACGAGCATTTAGTCTTACACTAACACCTTCATGGAGGACGTTATGATTTATTTGCTGCCAGATTTAATAGACAGTGATCGAACAACAGCATGACAAATTTTTGCTTCAGAACCAGTCACAATACAATGACAGCACAACTGGGAACATTGAGGAAAGCGTTATTAACACAGTGATCCCTCCATTCTCAAACCACCCGACCATGAAAGCATCTTGCATATCTACAAGGTAAATTTTTCTGGAAATCGAGGTAAATGAACATGCCACAAAATCGCAACATGAATATTCATTCCTTTTCATTCGGAAGCCACTCCACCCTTGGTCATAATATGCCATTTAGCCAATCATATGCATAATATGCCATTTAGCCTATCATTTGCATAATATGCCATTTAGCCAATCATTTGCATGAAATCTTTGGCTAATCACCAGCGGCTGCTGATTCAAGCAGTTTTTGCGGCTTTTTCCTTTCTTTTGGGTGCATTTGAGAGATTTTCATGCCAAAGGGAATCAAAATAGTCCCTAGTTATGCCACAGCACAGGCAACGAAGTCAAAATTATCATATAATTTGGGTTGGTCATGGTGGCTTGTAAAATAGAGGAACCACTGAGCAGTGCTCTACGTTAATCTTGCAGCAACAAAGATCTTGATCTACAGCATATCTGCTGGTCCTGACAACTGTATGACCAGTAAGCACTACAGACCTCAGGTTGGATTCCTAGCATCTGATTTGAAACACGACAAGCAAGTAAATGTAGTGACTAAATAGAACACTGATCTTGAAAAGTGAAGTCCGTTTATCTTTTTGCAACATGTAGTGTACCTTCTAGTGTGCCAATATATTTAATAACACTGATTAAATTTAAAGTACAATGTACATACAAACAACGTCACATGATGCACTTCAATATCCTAACCAGGTCGAAGCCACAAAAAAACACACTGTACAATATTCGCAAAAATACAAATGCCATCAGAACACAACTTAGAATGAGATCACGGAATGTTCAACAAAATCCGAAACATACATCTCTCTCACTGCAATACAAGAAACAACCCAGGAAGCAGTCCCACATTCAAAGTGCTCATCAGAATCGTCATTATGGGAATATGCAACGAGTTGCATCAACACGTACCAATGGAAGCACACTTAATTATCTCAACAGGAAGTTGTACCATACAAAGTGGATTGGTAGCTTACTTTTCGGCCGTCACTGGAGTTTTTCATAGGTGGTGATGCCAGGCTTTCAGACTTCCATTCACCCCCCACCCACCCACCAACACCCCCCACCCCACCCCACCCCCACCTCAATTTGCCGGGGGTGTCACCGTAAGAATATCATTAGGAGGCCATATCCATTGTCTCGTTTCATCTCTGGCTTGTGTCTTCACCATTGGACTGGACTCTTGGTATCAAATTTACTTTTCCGTCTGCGAAGGTACCAGCCCTAAAGAAGGCCAGTGATGGTAGAAAGCTTGGGAAGGGCAACGAGTCCGGTCTCAGCAAGGGTAAAACTTCCATGTTATTTAACATAACCGAGACTAACACAATATCCATGCTCATGATGCACAAATAACTCATAATGCAAACATTCAAGTCAAACTGTATAACCTTTGATTGTCACAACTAATTCCACCATATGGGGATAACAGAAGCAGAACTGGAAGAATAAAACAAGAAAACAAATGAAAGTAGTGGTAATATATAACAGAGGTTAAGGATTTTTACTGTAACTTTCTAACGGAATGTTCCTTTTTTATCTACTATTATAGACTACTGAATGCGGCGGTGGAGGGGTTCATACTTAAACAACATCCATAAAATCTAGAAACGTCAATACATCAACAAGGTTTATAAATACATATAGAAATATCACTTTGGACATCGTACAATCTCAAAACGTTATCTTCAAGTAATACTTTACTTTGGATGATGCACAGTACAACATTCATCTCCAGTAGTACATAAATGTTCAAGCACAAATACGCACCAATATTGGTTATCACAAGAACATTATCAGAGGTACATATACATTACAAGCTGTCATTTTGTAATCACTTTTGAAAGCTGGAAGTTTGTTAGGCCTCCATTTACCCAGCGATAGGCTGTATCTTCTATTGCCATCTTGATAGCAGCATACATAATATATGTACCACAACATGTACCGGCACTCTTTATTGGCAATGCTCACTGCGAATTTATTGAAATGACATTATACACAATGTACGTACGATGTAGAAACTACAAGTAATCAAGCACAACAGCCTCGACAACATTTTGTTATCCGAATCGATGTGCATAGCTATAAAATTTCTCAAAATTGTTGACAAGGTTTATCAGAAATTTACACCATGAAAATTTTGTGTAAATCTGGCTCTATGCATGATGCAATGAACACAGGCCAGTCCATTTAGCTGGCACTCGTTAACACAAGATCGTGCTTTATGATTCAGGCTGACTAGCAAACACACAGTTCAGTTTTATTCTCCGAGGCTCAAGACCTAAGCCTGGTTTCCTCAACACCTTGGCTCTTGGTCTGGTCGAGATTCTACTCCAGTAGTGAGAGTCCCAGATAGAAAGAGAAACCTCAAGATTTATCGAACTGTCTCCTCAAGCATCACATCACCAGATGCTAGCTGTCAGTGATTTGCAAATACTGATGGAACAGCCCATGTCAACTAGGTCTCATGCTTCTCAAGCAAAAAGTTCCAGGCACACTTGCATCCAGGGAGTTTTGCGAACTATTCCTTTTGTCTTGGTCGGCATGGATTCCAGCTTATGAAGACTAGTGTCACACCTAAACGCAGCACCCCAGGGTCAGTTAGCACTGACTGGTATAGTTATAGCCAGGCTGTGGGTCCCCAGTTCTCAGGCTGGCCTGGCTGGCCCCGCGGGAGGCAGCCTTAGGGTCCCACGGTGGGGCCTGAGACCAGGTCAGAGTGTAAGCATGGGGATCCATGGTGAAATACGCCCCTGGTAGCTTCAGGTCATAGTCATCGTACTCAAATTCTGGAGCTCCAATATCCATGGTGCCTTGGGATGGCGAGCAACTTCCTTCCTCGGGGAACAGCTTGGATTTGTGGAATATCGGAGACAGCTCGGTGGACTGTAGGGATCCAGGCGTAACGCCGCTCGGATCACGGATTTTATGCTCAGGACTTTGTCCGTCAGGTCGTTGCACATTGCGCTGAGGCAGATTCAGCTTGTGAGGTCGACTAGGATCAGTAGGTAGGTATTTGCCGTTATGTTGATCTGGAGTCGTGGGGACTCCACTGCGACTGCCGTGGGCCACGGTACCAGGGTGGACCTGGGCTGTGGTAGTAAAACCATGGTCTCGGGGCTTCCTCGTCAGGGAGTCCCGCCCTTCCACTGGAGGGCGTTTATCGGGAATGTTAGCATCAAAGGCGGTTTCGTTCACAAGTGCTCCCTGCGATCTCTTCTTGCGAGATTTGTACGAGTCTAGCTGGATGTTTTCATTGATCGGTTGCATGGGCTCTAACGGGCTGAGATCTTCACTAGCAGCCAGAGGGACAGCGGTACGGGACCCCCGTCCATTAGACCGTGATCGCCCAACGCTGCCACCTGGTGAGGTAGATCGGTGGGAACCAGCACTACGCGTGGGAGACACGGCTCCCTGACTAGAACCAGAATGCTTGTGTGGGGAGGCAGGGGGAGAGGTGTGCTTCCTCCTGCCATGGCGCTGACTGTGGCTGCTTTTGCTACCATCCGGCACTGCTTGTAAGAGGTCGGCATCATGACGCCAGTCGCCGGTGCCGGCGTTGGCAGCGTAGGGACTTGGAATGCTGCCAGGCGTACGCTGACCACGTGACGACTGTGACGAATGTCTGGAATGGGGGGATTCCACCTGATGCTTCACAGTGCGCCCACCAGAGGTTGCCTTCAGTTTCTGCGGTAAGTGGGCACTGGACATGTCCGATTGCGAACCCTTCCCCGTGACCACGTAGTTTCTCCGTGTGGGGCTGCCTGCCGGGTCTGTGTATGACACGTTGGTGCTGCCCTGACGCATGCTGCTCACACTGTGTGTCGGACTGTTAGCCACCTCCCCGTTGGCCGTCAGCAGAGACTGGTTTACCTGGGCAGCCATTTTCTTTCGCTGCTGTAGGCGCGAGCGGCGGACATAGTACACAAAGCCCACCAGTGCGACGACAATGATAACGAAGATGATTATCCCAACAATGGCCACGATGCCCGTCCACTGTGTCTCTTCTTCGTCTCCACCAAAAATGGCTGTGGAATTATCAGCTGGAACATAGATGGATCATTTTATATACATGTACATCAAATGTATGCACAGACTCAAGTAAGGAACTGCAACAATTCAACACACAATTTAAATTACAAATTCGGAATATAGAAAAATATTGCTACTTAAACAAAGCTGTAACACGTGTTTGGTAGGATCAGAGGATACACACTAACCCCTACTTCATGATGATGATGCAGCAGGCAACATATTATTATTAAGGTGATCATTCTTGCATGAGACAAAGTGAATCAGTGTTGAACAATGTGCAAGTTATGATTCCGTGATATCAATTCAATTTTGCGTGGTACATGTATAACCCCTGACCACTTTAAGAGGACCAACAAACAACAGCAAATTACATGTACAGATGTATGGGACAGTGTATTCTTTGACAATGGATAGAATATATAAAGAGAAGTCCGGCAATAGCTTACCAAAGGCTTCACAGGTTGCTATGAACCCCTCGTGCTGCTGGCCGTGACCTTCATGGTCCAGTGGGGTATAGAACTCGATCCACATCAGGTGACCAGTGGTGACAATAGTAGCAGGGGGCAGGTGACCGTAGGTCTTCAGCAGAAGTTCTGACTGTCGCGAGGCACCATTCCGCACCTGTGTCAATGCCAGCAAACATCCACATTATATACAGGCACTCTAGATGTGTCAAATGTTTTAACCATTACTCCAAGTGTATATTGACACTGACAAATCACGCACAAATGTATGTAAAGATCACCTAAATATTAGCTCCTATAAATGCACTCACTACCACGGTCTTACACTGACCTAACATTGTCAGAAATATTTTCCAAGTTACATTATTTGTATCGGCTAATCACAAAAATACATAACTATAAATAACATAACTATGAGATAAAAACCGTTTATTGCACCCAATTCTAGGTGATTACAGAAGCCCGAGGTTACGTGTTTTGAATGCAATGCCCATGAGCACTGCTGAATAGTGCGACATGATGTCCCCAAACACTAGCGGTTTATCCCAGATGAAACTACAAGAAGAAAACTACCAGTAGATGATTCCTTCATCGACCTAAGTGATATTTTTTTAGTAAATTCTATCGACATATTTTTCAGGAAGATAATGGTTTAATTAACCACATGCCTTACTTTGGGGTTCGTGTATGATAAAATCGTCAGTGTTTGGGTCCTCCATTACCCAGCATGCAACGATCAGGTTTCATGCATACATGTACTACTGGTAAGTACTCCCAGGTCAATGTCGTGGACAGCTACAACGTTTCAAATAAATTCACACAAATGTACAGGATTGCAGTTGATACTGTTCACGCCACTAAATCATACAAAATGTTTCATTATCTACTACATATGCCATTTATAATAAATACCTTGATCCAGGTATCGATATTTCTGGAATCCAGGTTGAAGGACTGAAATTCCAGGCGTATGTGATGCCGGAGTGGAGCCTGGATTGTCCACAATGCAGATCCTCGACAATAGAACTCCGATGAAGCAATCTTTTGTTTGGAGAACTTCCCATCGTATAGTTTCATATCACAGCCACACTGACAGCGGGGATCTGGAGTGTACAGTTGGCCAGGGTTCGGAGACGTTGCCTCTACAGGAAAATAAGTCAAGGTTCAATGTTAATTTATGATCTATTATTATTATTATTATTATTATTATTATTATTAAACAATGCTAGATGCGGGTATATATACATGTACACGTATATGTTGTACAGGTCTACTGTACTGAAGCTTTGTCTCACAGTGCACGGTTGCTTGCTTTCATCATCCACACCGGTCTGTGTGATTATTTTTCTGTGTTGGTGAACAAAACATCTTAAATGGACATGTAGTTTACCAATTTAGCTTCATTCTGGGCCGATCGTATACAATAAAGGCTTGTATCTTATCAAGGAATTGTGTTAGGCCGATGTTACTTCTAAACTGACTGATAGGAAGTTATATATGGCAATTCCAAATGAGTCATTAAGTTTGGTTTTGTGTGGTGACCTTGACAGATAAAATTTAAGGTCATTGTAAGGTGCATTTTGACACCTCACATCTCATAACATGGCAGTTAGCTAGGGCAGACATTGCTATTAAACACTAATAGGAAGTTATATCAGGAGTCCAACTGCATATCTACATTTGACTTTGTGTGACTTTAAAATGTCAAACTCAAATGACACTCAGATTTGAAGAGTAATATAATCTCATAAAATATCTGTGTCACTTACTAAAAAGTCACACTTAATAAATAGGAAGCCATATAATAGATCAAGATACAATCTGTATGCTACTGGAGTAAATATGCAGTCATGTACATGCATCTGTTAGTATAGGCTCAATTAACCTTATACATCATTGTATCTGGTCCAATATTGCAAACAAGGGTGAATTTATTTGTAACTTTTTGTGGAAGTTATAACATGAGTATCTTCTGTACCCGGTACTTCTTGTCCTTTTTAATCGGCTTACTCTCGGAAGCCCTACTTTTCAGCTGTTAGTCTCTCGAATAGAAGAACTCAAAAGACTCAATTATAACACCTTTTACATTTACACGTACAACATATCCATGCTTTCAAAATGCTGCACAACCTATTGTGTTTGCACTGACCATTGCAGCGGTTGTCACAGTTTCTCCAGTCCGTACTTTCTCCCTGACAGTACTGGCCATTGTTCATAGGTGCAGGATTGTCACAAGTTCGGAATCTGGTCTGTCGTCCTTCCCCACATGTCTCAGAACAGGGCCCCCAGCCAGACCAGCCGGACCAGCCTCCGTCAATTACTGGAACATAAAACATGTAGGTCCGTGTTAGGAGAAGTCAAACTGTTTAAGATGCCACAAAAAGCCTAAATGCTGAAAGATCGGTTTCGTGGCATTCTACTGCAACTGCTGTCAAATATGCATGGTAGCATTATGATATTAGAAATTGTTCTTCCCCAGGCTTCAATCATGTTAGACCATAATAAGTAATGAGCCATATAGATCCAGCTTTACATTGGATTTCTACCTTTAAAGTTTAGTTTATCTAGCCAACAGACCGCGCCCCATAGTAATGTCTATGGTTTAACAAAGTGTAACACTGAACCCTGGCCTCCTGCACCCCAAACGGAAGCTAACGAGAAATATGAAGATATAAGAGCTAATACTGGTACTAACGACTTTCTAACTGACCATACATGACTATGGATGCAGTGAAACATTTTTCAGGTATGGAAAAAAAAACATTTTCTGGTTCATTTAAGGGTTGGAATATGGCAAATTATGTCATGATGTTGGAATATATGAGTTGTGTGGCGCTGGAAAAACCTACTACGCGGTACTGAAAATATCAACAGTTGAGGTTGCCAATTGCATCGATCGGCTCATCAATTATCGCAATGCATTGACTTAATTCGATGTATCATTACACCCAAAAGTTACATGTACCGGTATTTACAAATTTAAAAACTTTCATAGTAAGAGGCAATTGCCCCGTATGCTGCTACATAGGTACATACATTTGTACATGTTCCCCCAGGAATAAGCAACTATGTATAAAATGCTGTTCTCAATCAGACAGTAATTGTACCAGGTATCTTGTCTTGTCTCGTCAGTCAAGGCATGCACAGTGTGGCAATTAAATCACCAGTGAAGAAATAAGCACATAGAAGTCAAAGAGAAGAATAATTTTTCATTCACATGAAAGCACTTGCCCCTCTCAAACTAATGATTTTGCTCTCAATATGAACGAATTCGGTCTTGCCAGCATCCCTCATCTACTGAGCTTTGCAGGTAAATTAAGCACGAATTAGCTGGTACAAATGTACATTTACTGCTTTCACAGCGTCCCCTGCATGGACATGATTGAACTGTCCCCTGAGTGATAAAGGCCCTGACCTGTAATTATTCAAAAACACCTTGCTGTCAAGGAACAAATAAAGGATCTGATATGTAAAGAAAACATAGCATGGAGTGGGGCAACTTCAAAGAGAATAGCAAAAGAAATAAGCATTAGCTACAGGTATAGTCCTTCCTTCATACAGTCAGTATTTCAAAACTCCTCTTGCCCATTGTTCAATCTGAAGTGGGTCTTTGCTTTCATGTTCTTGTCAGCCATGACTCCTGCAGCTTGCTGTGCTGGGACGTGTGTGCTAATGTGACAAATCTTCTGCAGCACAGATATACATGTACAGAGAACCCTGTGATTTAAGACTCCTACATTTTGTGCTTAATTCCCTCTCTTTTAAGACAGTGATATCACTCTTATAAATTCCAGTAGAAACATTGTTCCATCTTTATGACCGGTACTACTTTGACTTAAGACCTTTTTGTTCTGCCTGAACATTTACTAAGATTTAGTCTTAATTAATTAAAAATGTGAGAATCACCGTTACATAACGTACAGTGAACACATTTCTGTACTAGAATTTGATTACCGGTACAATACAATTGATAAATAAAGATTTTCCAAGTATTATTCTTCTCATGAGTAACAGCAGTCACTGTGCTGAAATGATATGATCTGCTTTGCATGTTATAATTGGGTAGGCCCCTTGTCTGCAGAAATAATAGCTGGCTAAACGGGGCCGAGCTGCGCACATGGGCATATGCAAATAAGGTGAAAAGTCAGAATGGGCCAGACTAGATTAGAATTAACGCACAACGCATATAGCAAGCAGAAGCCAAAAATCTTATCACCTGGCCATCAAGCTGCTCCTTGACAACAAAACTCTAAATCTTTGTGCTGTTAAAACTATATGTATGTATAAGTATCACGTGTATACATGTACCTTATACACATGCATAACTATGCTGGATTTCAGCATGTTCAGCATTCCCAAACTACTGGTAATTGTTCATAGTTCACTTCTAGGGCTCTACATGTATAGTTTATACTGCATCACACGTCACTTTTTACACGTCATTTTTTATAAGAATTTTACTTCATCACATCACTTTGTATAATATTTTTATACGTTTCTGACGAAACATTCTACACACAGAGTCTTTAGTTTTATACGTGTAATATTATAATTATATTTTATAAGGCTTTCATGTCAATCTTCATCTTCTATAAAATTTCAAAATCGATTCTACTTTTTTATAAGATTTTGACATCATTTTCTACACTTTTTATCAAGGTTCACGTCGGATTCTACAACTTTTAAAGTGGCCAGGTCGCACTTCGTTTTTACCCATGTAGAGCTCTAGTTCTAGTACTGAGCTATAAACATTTTGCCAGGAGTTTGGGAATACTAAACATACTAAAATCCAGTATAAAAATAGATCATTTACTTTCTTTTGAGCACAAAGTTGTTAGTTGTGAGAATTACTGGCACTTGAAAAATTTGTATTATCAATCATATCCAAATCAAATTCTGGCACGGACATTTGCTCACTTTACTGGTAAATATGATGAATCTTGTACTACAATATACACAACGGGACAATCGGATTCTATGGTGTGGCCCTATACATACCCAAGACTTGCCAAAAAAAAAAAAAAAACAAAAATTGAGGTACATGTGCATGTACCAGGTAAATACTTTAGAAATAGCTTCATTTCTGACAAATTTGAAATAAAAAAACCTCTAATTTTCATTGAATGGACAATATTAGAGAGTGGTATAGATAGTATATATGCTAAACCAAAGAGGGAATCCCCAGGTGACACACTAGTCATCTACCGTAGAATTTTGCAGGCTGAGTTTCACACTCTTGTATTACATTTACATGTACCTAGGTTAAAAATTGAAACAAATCTGAATGCTCATTAGTTAAATTAATCATAAATCACAGTTTGAGTCGATATAAATTTATTCTAAATTGACTTAAAACTTTAGTAACCTGCTACTAGTTAATTGTTCTTCTACTAAATGACTATTTTTTTGCCCGTGAATGTGTAATACATTTCCTGCAAAATAATTACTTTAATACATGTATAAAATTTGGGGGGTGCCTTGTTATCCTCCCTGTATCTGATGATGTGACACTTTGTTCCGGTGCGCAGCTCTTCAGTCGGAAACGTTCCAGATTCGAGCAGCATCGGGTGTAAACAAGACAAGCCAATATGAGTTCCTGGCACAGCCCCTGTGAGAGAGCGATGAGCAGTTCTGGAGAGGGCTCTGGACAGGCAAACTCCTGGCTTTGGAGGGTACACCAAACATACCTTCCATCTCCTGAAGGGGACTTACAGGGGACAAATCAATCTGACTGGAGGAGACTGGAGAGACCCCACAGAGATGGACAAGATACATACTGGATATTCCTCAACATCCCACCAGCTAGGCCATATAAAGGCAGAGCCATTTATGACTTACCCAGTCCAGAGAACAATGGATGGGCAAATTGGTGCTGGCCACAAACTTGAATGGCTAGTTTATTATGCACCTGCCAGCACCCCCTGTAGAGACTATAAATGAGGGTGGAAGTATTGGGGCCAAGCTTTATTGTATTACCTTGAATACAAACTGCAGGCTATAAAATCCTGTTGATTACCCTACATGCTTTTTCATAAATAAATATGTTGTTCTTTATATCAAATATATAGCATTGCTATAATTTTTCATGGAATTTTGTGTACTAAGAAATTTAAACAAGGTAGATAGGTAATTTATTTCTCATTACCCGGCAAGCTATTCTTCATCTACAATGATGTATCTATAACTCTCCAATCTGGAGGTTTCCCTGTGCCCATGCAGGCAGTACCACAGACTGCCGTTCTCAGTCTTACACTCAATCATTCCCACGTCATCACGATGCCAATCACAACCCCCAGCACATGCTGGCCGGCCAGTCGGGAGACATTAATGACCGATCATGCCATCCCGGGCGGAAAAAGGATTTGTCGAAACTGCACCTTCATTGATTTTTTTTTCCTCCGGAATAGTAGTTTTGAGGACACAGATCATGCAACTGACATCACCCAAGGACCTAGCTGGGACATCGCCCTGGGTGAAAGCATGGAGCAGACAGAGGTGGCCACGATGGCTCAGGTGATAAATTGGACACCGGGATTTAAAGGTTAGAGATAAGGGAAGGACCAAGGCTGTGGAGACTCACGCCCTGCTGCTGCTCCACACAGAAAGAGACATGGGTATTTTATATTCGTCACCCCTGCAGACCCCCCCCCCCTTTTTTTTGCAACAGAACACTGACACCCAGGTCAGATGTCACAATATTACGTGGTCATATTTTCCACCCGAAAAGCAGCCCGGAGAATCCCTAGAGTATCCCCAAAGCAACATTTGTCAATGTCTGCTGTTGCCACGTCACACCAACTTTCATGCAATATCCCAGTTTCAGCCACGGCTTCCTAAACCCCCTGACATGTCATCCTGGTAATCAGGGGGTGCCAGGATCCACGGCCAGACAGACCGGATCACTGTGGTGTGTCACCAAGCTCCTGAGACAATTCTACAGCCATAAATGTGTTGTCATCAATCATGATGAGCAAAAATGCAATATCAACGCCTGATGATCCGTTCGGATAACCTCCCCTGTCATTTTGAACTGTCTAGTAATCTAGTTTGTGGTCCCATGCTAGGAAGTCTGCACAGGGATGCCTGCCATATCTATGGTGTTTCTACAGGCTGCATTAAGTATATGTATAACATCAGATAGATTAGGTACCCTTCATGTAGCTAATAGTACTACAAGTAACAAATATCAGCACCAAAACTGCCACTTGTTGATATTGTTGCATGTACACTCTGAAAGTCTTCAATATCAGGAAGTATTTGGTGCCACAAAATTTCAACATACGGTACATATAAACACTTGGTTTCATTCTGAAGCCAAACTACTATACTCTTGGGACTGAATGTTTTTCGACTCTGGAAACATAAATTCTGATCACACATTCTATGCACAGTCAGTCAGATTGGTGGAAAAGTTCCCAAATTTTCGGCAGAATCTCTCTGCCTTCATCAAGGGATGGTAACTAGTGTCCGTTGGTGTCACCTTAGTTCTGGATCATGTACGTGACACCAGTTGGAGGGAGACAGCTGGAGGAGAATCAAGGAGGCCATCAGGATCGATCCACCAAAGAAGGCCTGGACTGAACAGGGACACCGGCCTGGACATCCCAGCTGTCATCCTCCAACTGGTGTCACATGATCCAGAAGGGTCATGTGACAACAACGGCCACTGGTTGCCATCCCCTGACGAAGGCAGACAGATTCTGCCGAAAACTCAGGAACTTTTCTACCAATCTGACTCTGTGTGGAGAACGTGTGATCAGATTCTATACTCTTGGTCATCAAATGCCCTTTAACCAATCACATCTGTGCTTATAAAAGCTTTGACCAATTATGCATCACAGGCTCCATTTTCAGGCCTTTTCGCTTCTTCAGGTATCTTTAGAGGACACTTAAATACCAAGGGGTTTGAAACACTCCCTATTATTTCTTAAGTTGTAACTGATAGCCACTGAATATCAAATACATCATTCCTGAGCTAATCTCACCAGCTGAACAAACTGATTAGGATTTACTGGTAAATTATCTGAGATACTGCACAATACCAGCCGGGGAAATTACAATGGCATGTTTATCTAGCACACAACCAAGAACTGCATGTATTCCAAGACTAAATACGGTGTTAAAACGGAAATGCTACTTTTCTTCATTTGCTTTAGTCTTCAAGACAGCAAGCTGTTCAGACAGGCAAAGGATTATGGGAGATCGGAGGAGAGCAGCCTTATCTCCGTCTTGCAGCAGCCAGGGAAAGCACAGGGTAATGGGCATTCTCCCCCATTTTCTGGGATAAACCAATGGGATGAAAAACCCTGCTTTTCCATTACAACAGATTATTCATGGCACCCATGGGGTTGGCTGGTTGCCCTTTCACACTGCTGGTGCAAGAGGCCAGTCACTGAAGCGATCGTGGAGTTGAATCAAGAATTCTTAAAAGTTGATGTTTCATGAAACATATAAAATCTGTTTGCAAAATTTGCATTCAAATTTACACATTTACAAGTTACCATGGGTGGACATTATGCCGAAGGCCAAGTTGTACGTGTACCTAATGAAGCTAGAAATCAGCCAGTAATACACCATGCACCATGCCAAGAAAACATCCTTGAAAAAAAAATTTTTAGCTCTCAATATAACATCACATTTTTAGCTCCACTTGATTGTGCCAGCAGAGATCAGAATCCAAATTCATCCAACGTCCGCCAGAGGCATCATTTTTCTCTAAACTTCCATATGGCTCAATTTCTTTCAAAAAATTTTAGTTGTTGAAAAATTTGAAACCATAAAAAGGCCTAGCCAATATACCTGACCTTTTTCTTTTTTTTTTTTAATTTTTGAACAAAAATATGTTTTCCAATTTTGCACAAATATTTTTCATTTTTGCTAACATGGCAGTCTATGGTAGAGAAAATTTTAAAATGATATATTTTTTGCTCCTGCCCACAAATCATTTCTAAAATTTTCAAATCACTCCTACGTTTTCAGCCCAATGGTCCTGACAAATAGTCTGTTTTACATTTCTGAATTACCGGTATTGCAAATTTAAATTTTCGTGCATTTTTTACTATGTCAGCAGAGTTCCTGAAATCGAAATTCATCCGTCATCTGTCTGTGGCATCGATTATCTCTGAACCTATTGCATCGATTTCTTTCAAATGTTAGTTGTGGCTTCCCCTGGGTCATAATTGCCCAGAATTTTTTTTGAATTTTTAAAAACAATTCTTTTTTTGATTTTTTACGAATATTCTTTTTTGCTCAAATGGGACCCTATGGGAGCAAATATTTTAAAATGCTACACAGCCAAAGTTTTAAAACTTCTCCAGAAATTTCTTCTCAATGGTCCTCACAAAAGTACTGTTTTGGATATTTGAAATTTTGAGTTTATGTTTTTTTTTTAAATTTTTCTTCATTTTCGTTAACATGGGACCCTGCAGGAGCACAATCTTCAAAACGCTACTCTTGCCTCAAATCACTATAGAATATTTTGAAACTTTTCCTAAATTTTCTTCTCAATAGGCCACACAAAGGTACTAGTACTGTTTCGGATTTTTGAAATTTTGAGTTTAGGATTTTTCATGATTTTTTTTTGTTTTTGCTAATATGGGACCATATGCGAGGAATTTAAGTGTCAAAATGCTACTCCTCCTTCAAATCGCTTTTGAATTTTTAACAAGAGGTCCAAGGACCTTGGCGCTCTGCTTGACAGCTGCAGTTGGGATGACATTGGCAATTTTCTGCAGACTCACTGCTGCAGACTAAATCAATTGAAATCTGGG
>JAAUYG010030287.1_pt1 | contig 22696 bp, 25 predicted proteins | sample 7278091 | NCBI WGS metagenome assembly JAAUYG01 (sample SAMN14350201, study PRJNA611818) | marine sediment metagenome | isolation source: surface marine sediment (0.6m) | place: French Polynesia: Moorea | collected 2018-08 | reverse complement strand
TCGAGCGTGCGCTCTCCCACTGGCGCTCGCTTCCCAGCGACGACGATGCGCTCTACGACCGCACCCTGACCATCGACACCGCCGCCCTCGCCCCCCAGGTCACCTGGGGTACCAATCCCGGCATGGTGATCGACGTCGACCAGGTCATACCCGAACCGGACGACCTGCCCGGCTACAGCCGTGAAGACGTTACCAAGGCGCTCGACTACATGGGCCTTTCGCCCGGCACGCGGTTGACCGACGTGGATGTCGACGTGGTCTTTATCGGCAGTTGCACCAACTCCCGGATCGAGGACCTGCGCCAGGCCGCCGCCGTTCTGGATGGCCGTCGTAAAGCCGAACATGTCGAGCTGCTGGTGGTTCCGGGGTCGGAGCAGGTCCGGCGGCAGGCGGAAGCCGAGGGCCTGGACCGCACTTTCAAGGATGCCGGGGCCCAGTGGCGCTTCGCCGGCTGCAGCATGTGCCTGGGCATGAACCCGGACCAGCTCCGTCCGCAGCAGCGTTGCGCCTCCACCTCGAACCGCAATTTCGAGGGGCGGCAGGGCAAGGGCGGCCGCACGCATCTCGTCAGCCCGGAAATGGCCGCTGCCGCTGCTGTGGCCGGTCGTTTCGTGGATATACGCACCTGGCTGGAATCCTGAAGCGCCAGCGTTCGATGCAGGGCTTCAACAATCCATGAGGAATCGCCATGACGCCGTTCACCAAACACAGGGGCATTGTCGCGACGCTCAGCCGCGCCAACGTGGATACCGACGCTATAATCCCCAAGCAGTTTCTTAAATCGATCAAACGCACCGGCTACGGCCCCAACGCCTTTTTTGACTGGCGCTACACGGCCGACGGCCAACCCGACCCCAAGTTCGAACTCAACCAGGACCGCTTCGCCGGCCGCTCCATCTTGGCGACACGCAACAATTTCGGGTGCGGTTCCAGCCGCGAGCACGCGGTCTGGGCGCTGGCGCAGGACGGCTATCGGGTCATCATCGCGCCCTGGGTGGAGCGGGACGGCAAACGACTGCCCGGCTTCGCCGATATCTTTCGAAGCAACACCACCAAGAACGGCATCCTGGCGATTGAATTGCCGGAAACGGATGTCGACACCATCTTCGCGTCGGTCGCTGAGCATCATGGTCTGGAGGCGACGGTGGATCTGACATCCCAGCAGCTGATTCTGCACAGCCCGGAACCGGCCGTCTTCCACTTTGACATCGAGACCAGCGCCAAGGACCAACTTCTCAAGGGGCTCGATGGCATCGATCTGACCCTCGCCCATGCGGATGCCATCGACCGCTTTGAGCGCGATCACGAAACCTGGCTGTAACCATCCGCAGCACGGGCGCGTCCCGAATATTGCCAGCTGCTCCCCCCCGGGATCATTTCCCGTCCGTGACGCAACCCTCCGCGGCTGACGCCACGTTGCGAATGTATTTGTAGAGCGTGCCGCGATCGGCCTTGTAGGGCGGGGCGATCCATTCACGCCGCCGACGGGTCAGTTCACCGTCGGTGAGTTCAACGTCGATGCGGTTGCCCGCGGCATCGACGGTCACACGATCGCCGTCCTGAACCAGAGCGATGGGACCGCCCTCCTGGGCTTCCGGGGTGATATGCCCGACGATAAAGCCGTGCGATCCGCCGGAGAAACGCCCGTCTGTCAACAAAGCCACGTCGGCGCCCAGTCCCGCCCCCATGATGGCCGAGGTGGGGGTCAACATCTCCGGCATCCCGGGGCCACCCTTGGGGCCTTCGTAGCGGATGATGACGACAACGCCTTTGTCGATACGCCCCTGCTCCAGCGCCTCCAGCATGGCTTCCTCGGAATCAAAGACCCTGGCCGGGCCCTGGAAGCGACGTCCTTCCTTGCCTGTTATCTTGGCCACAGCGCCCTCGGGGGCCAGATTGCCTCTCAGGATTTGGATATGGCCGTTGGTCTGGATAGGGTTTTCCAGGGGGCGGATGATGGCCTGCTCGGCGGAAAGCCCTGCGACGTCCGCCAGATTTTCCTCGAGCGTGCGGCCGGTAACCGTCAGGCAGTCGCCTTCCAGCAGCCCTTGCTCCAGCAGATATTTCATCAGGGCTGGAAGCCCCCCCACACGGTCGAGATCCTCCTGGACAAAACGCCCACTGGGCTTCATGTCGGCCAACAGCGGCACCCGGTCGCTCACCGCCTGAAAGTCGTCCAGATCGAGCGGCACGCGGGCCGCCCGGGCCATGGCAATGAGATGCAGAACGGCATTGGTGGAGCCGCCCAGCACCGTGATCACCACCATGGCATTTTCAAAAGCCTGCCGGGTCATGATGTCCCGCGGTTTGATGTCGGCTTCCAGCAACCGGCGGATGGCCCGCCCCGCACGGCGACACTCGTCGAGCTTTTCCTCCGATTCCGCGGGCCGGCTGGCGCTGAAAGGCAGCGCCATGCCCATGGCCTCGATGGCCGACGCCATGGTGTTGGCGGTGTACATGCCGCCGCAGGCCCCGGCGCCCGGACAGCTGCGGCGCACGATCGCACGGCGCCGGTCCTCGTCGATCCTACCGGCCAGGTATTCTCCGTAACTTTGAAACGCCGAAACGATATCCAGGGACTGGCCGTCGAGCTCGCCGGCCCGGATGGTGCCGCCGTAAACCATCAGCGCCGGGCGGTTGACCCGTGCCATGGCGATCAGGCAGCCGGGCATGTTCTTGTCGCACCCCGGCAAAGAGATGTTGGCGTCGTACCACTGGGCCCGCATGACGGTTTCGATGGAATCGGCGATCAGATCGCGCGACGGCAATGAATAGCTCATCCCTTCGGTGCCCATCGAGATACCGTCACTGACGCCAACGGTGTTGAAGCGCAGCCCCACCATACCGACCGCGTCAACACTTTGCTTGACCGCCGCCGCCAGATGGTCGAGGTGCATATTGCAGGGGTTGCCCTCATACCAGACGCTGCTGATGCCGACCTGGGCTTTACTCATATCCGCCTCTTCGAGGCCGGCCGCATAGAGCATGGCCTGGGAAGCCCCCTGGGATTTGGGTTGGGTGATGCGGGCGCTGTAGCGATTCAGCTTGGATGACATGCGGTTTTCCTTTCGCTTGCGGCGCCCCTAGTCGGCGCAATGGATCGGGTTCCCAGACAGTCCAACGCGACATTGGCGTTGCGACTGCTGCCATAAACCAGATGCAGCGCTGTTCGGCCCGCCGCGTTCAATTCGGGGCGGGTGGCGCTGAGCACCGGGGTCGCCAGAGATTGTCAAAGGCATAGACGCACATACCGCTTGCGTGCAAACGTGATTGACGATTAAGTACCTTCATGCGATACCTTTTTTTCCAGGTCTTTATGGGCATGCAGGCTTTTGCCAACACTTACGGCGGCATTCGCGCGTCGATCATCGTAAACGTCAACGTGGCACGATTAATGCTAACCTTGCGATCATCAGGTCGCATTAATAGAAATCACGATAACAACTAGCTTGAGGTTGACAATGACATCCGAGGGAAGAAATAACGGCCGCGAAAACGATCGACGGAATGAAAGCCGTATGCCCTACCCCACCGCCATGAGATACCGCAGCGGCACCGCTGCCGGTCTGGGAACGGTTGTCGACATCAGCTCCCAGGGCATGTTTTTTGAGTCGCCGACACGATTGAATACGGGCGACCGGCTTCGCATCGACTTTCAATTCCGCAACAGCCATGCGGCAATGGAAATATGCGGTGAGATCACCCGCACGACGCCATCGGGCGCCGGGGTCCGCTTCCTGTGGTAATCCTTTGAGCTCCAATCAACCCAGCCTGCCCGACCGTTTGATAGAAAGCGTACCGGCGCATCCCGGCCCATTCTTTTTCGCCGTCGAAGCGCCGTTCCTGCCCCTGCGCTCGGGACGGGCTTCATTGCTCTGCGGGTTGATTTTGCCGACGGTGGGAGGCAGCGGCGCGTTCAGAGATACCGCTGGTGCCAAAACAATGGGGTCCTGACGGGTATGTCAGGATGGCGTTAGCCAGTCCAAAGCCTCGTTGTAATCGGTAAAGACCTCGTATTGGAAACCCATGATCACGAGGCAGGCCTTCATTTTGTTGGCAACCTCTAAGCGCTTTTCATTCGGCGAGATGACGGTGGCCACCCGGTTGGTGAAGAAATACTGGAGCGATTTGATTTCCGCCGATATTTTCATAATGTCCACCATGGACTTGTCCGTGGCCGTTGTTTCGCGGTAATCGATGAGAATGTTCCGGTCCGGATAACTGGCGGCGTCCACGGCCAATTCGCGGACGAGGCGCATGACCCGTTCACGATCCAGTTCACCTTCCAATTTTTTGATGATGATCTTGTCCACGGCCGATCGTCCATCCAAGGCGTTGACATTCCGCTTTGCAGGGCTTTAAATGCCCCTTTCCGATATCAGGTAAAAATGCCGCTGTCAAAAAATGACCCGATTGGAATCGCCCCCCGGTTGAGAGGAATGATCATGGATTTGCTGGAAGCCATCCATACCCGCCGCAGCATCCGCCAGTACGAAGACAAGCCGGTCCCTGAAGGAATGGTCCGTACCGTCCTGGAGGCCGCCATGATGGCCCCCAGTGCCGGTAATGTCCAGCCCTGGCAATTCGTCGTTGTGGACGACCGGGAGATAATGGTCCAGGTGAAGGACACCCATCCCTATGTCGGCATGGCCGCGCAGGCGCCACTGGGCATCCTGGTTTGCGGCGACCTGCGCCTGGAGAAGTTCCCGGGATTCTGGGTTCAGGACTGCTCCGCCGCCATGCAGAACCTGCTGCTGGCTGCCCATGGTCTGGGCCTGGGCGCCGTCTGGACCGGTATCCATCCGGTCGAGGAACGCGTTGCCCGCTTTCGCACCATTTTCAGCTTGCCTGACCCGGTCGTCCCCCTCGGATTTGCCGTCATCGGATGGCCGGTCAAACCAGGAAAAAGAAAAGCGCGCTACAGGCCTGAAAGGGTCCATCGAAATGCCTGGAGCGATTGATCCGTCGTGCCGATGGAAGGCGTCGGGTGTTAAACGACGAAATCGTAGAACTCAGCTGCGTTTTGCCACAATAGCCTGTCGAGCGTCGATCGGCTGAGCCCCGTCTGGCTCAACCACTTCAACTCCCGGTCCCAGGCATAGGGGATGTTGGGAAAGTCGGAGCCGTACATGATGCGATCCGGGCGGTAGGTGCGCAGGTCGACCGCCTCGGCCAGCGGAAAATAATCCGTCAGCACCATGGTGGTGTCGAGCCAGAGGTTGTCGTAGGTCGCCGACAACCGGCGATAATCATCCAGTTCATCGAACCCCAAATGGGGTACGCAAATCCTGAGATCGGGGTAAGCCGCCAGGACTTGCTCCAGGCGCCCCGCATTGCAGAGGGCATAGGGATCGCAGCGATAGGCCGGGCTCTTGGGCTCGCGCCCCACGTGCATAATCAGGGGTTTGTGCTGCGCCTGGCAGATCTCGTAAATGGGCTGCATCTCCTCTGCGCCCATGTCGAAGCACTGGACATGGGCGTGCAGTTTCACCCCCCCCAGTCCCGCTTCGAAAGCACGGCGCAGGATTTTTCCCGCGTCGTCCTCTCCCGGAAACACGGTGGCCATTCCGGTGACCTTGCCCCTGAAGGCGCGGCATTCATCGGCCATATACTGGTTGAGCTTTTCGGCTATCCCTGGGCGGTGGGCGTATTGCAGGGCCACCACATGCTTGAGGCCCCGGTTTATAAGGAAGTTGAAAACCTCCCGGGTTTTCAGGCGATAGCGGATGGACCAGGCGTTTTCATCGAACCACTGCCAAACGGCGCTAAAGAGATCCGGCGGGAAAACGTGTACATGGGCATCGACGGCCGCGGGCACGCCGTCCGGCAGACGATCGCCTTCCGGGTCATTTAAGACGGGCAAATCCGAATTCAACATAACGGCAATTTAGTGCATGATGCCCCGGGGCGCAAATGCAGACCCGTTCCTCCCATCTCCGTACACCCCGGTTGGCGCGCAAAGCGCATGGCATGGCTGGCAAGGGACGGTAGCGGGTGGCTGTCCTTTTCCCTGGGATGCCAGAAACTGGAGCGCGCTTCAGGAAATGAACAAGAGGATCAGCACAAACGGGGTGATGCAGAACAGCACGAGGGGTACCGTCACCTTGAAGGTCAGCGTTTTCAGCCGGTCGATGCGCTCGTCGATGACGGCGAGCACCCCGGGGTCGGGTACACGTCTTCGGGCGATCCATTGTTTTTGCAGCCAGCCGCTGAGGGACAAGGCCAGTGAGATTGCCGAGTAGAAAACGACCAGAATGAAAAAGAAGATGATCAGGCCGTAAAGCGATACCATTTTTCTTCCGTACCCGGCGCCGCGGCGGCTTCCGGCATCGAGGGCAGGTCGTGCTTGGGCCGTCCGGGCCGTCCGGGCCGTCCGGCAGCGGCGGCAACCGAATGCCCCGTGGGCCCCAGCGCGCTTCGTGTTTGAATGCGGGCAGGCTATCCTTAAGCGATGTTGATGATCGTGCGCCCTTTGTGTTTGCCCTGCAGCATGAGCTCGATCTTGGCATCCAGTTCGGAAAAGGGCGCCTCGGTTGTCAGCTTTTCAAGCCAGTCGATCTTCCATTCCGAAGCAATTTGCTCCCAAATCCGGGTGCGGGTCGGCATGGGGCAGTTCTGGGAGTCGATGCCGATCAGGGTGACGCCCCGTAGAATGAAGGGGAAGACATTAATTGGCAGATCCGGCGAGGCCACGTTCCCGCAGCAGGTAACCGTGCCGTTTGGATTGAGGGTCTTGATCGTGGTGGCCAGGATCTCCCCCCCCACCGTGTCGATGGCCCCGGCCCAGCGGCCCTTGAGCATCGGCCGCCCGCTGGTGTCCGTAGCGTCTTCGATACTGATAACCTCCCTGGCCCCGATTTCCTTCAAGTAGTCGGATTCGTCCACGATCCCGTTGACCGCCACGACCGTATAACCGCTCTTGGCCAGAATCGAAACGGCAATGCTGCCAACCCCGCCCGTGGCGCCGGAAACGAGAATTTCACCGTGTCCGGGCTCGACGCCGTTGTCGATCATTCGCCAAACGGACAGGGCGGCGGTGAATCCGGCCGTTCCGAAAATCATGGCCTCGCGCAGACTTAAACCCGCCGGCAGGGGAACCACCCAGCCGGACGGAACGCGAATATACTCTCCGTAGCCACCCGGGGTATTCATTCCCAGGTCATAGGAGGTGACGATGACTTCGTCGCCGGGTTTGAAGGATGGCGCTGAACTTTCAGCCACCACGCCGGAAGCGTCGATACCCGGCGTGTGGGGATACTTCCGGGTGACCCCGCGGTTGCCCGTGGCTGAGAGGACATCTTTGTAGTTCAGTGAAGAGTAGTGAACTTTCACCGTGACCTCGCCGTCCGGCAGGTCGTCCAACGTTCGGGTTTCGATGCCGCGCACGAAGGTGTTCTTGTCGGTTTCGTTGACAACGAGGGCTTTGAACGCTGTTGATCCTGTCATCTTCGCTCTCCCATCGGACATCCATTGCTGGATCCGTTTTTATGGATTCACTATTCAAATTGGCAGCAATGGCCGAAGACCGATTGAGCCAGCGGTCGGCAAACTCGGAACCATCGCTCCCGCCCTTGTCCGGAAAAAACCCGCGGCGTCTAAATTGTGACCGCAAGGCTCAGGGCTGATCTGAAGCGCGATCAGCCGTCAGAAGCAGGCCGTGAAGATGTTGACCAGTGCTGCCATGATTACGGGGTGGCCCGCTGATGGATCTTAGCGGATGACGACCGCATCCCCGGTCTGATGGTGCGTAACGACTTGAGGGGGTGGGCCCATCGCGTCTGATGGTCGGCAAGTCTGGCATGGTTGGCCCCTTCTGTCAACGCAGGCCGTAGTGGTAGATCAATGGGTGTGTGGCCACCTTGGTGCAGACAAACTTGCCTCGCAATCACCAGCAATATGTACTATAGAATTGACGTTCGCCCGGAGGAGGCCAACCCCCTTTCAACAGCACGGTGTCGAGATTTAACGCCGGCCCGTTGGTTGCACGACCTGGAATCATATGCCCACTGCCCATGGAAACACCGGATTGATGAAGTCGCCGTTTTTCTGCCTCGTGATCGTTTTCATGATGGTCGTCTCAGCGCTTCCGGCCGCGGCCGGCCAGAAACCGCGGCTGAGCGAGGAGGAAATCGAGCGGCGTCTGCGTTTCATCGAACAACGCTTGAACGACGGTCGCGGCAGCGCCCGGCGCTGGCAGTACGGCTGGAGCAGCTTCTTTTCGGCCAGCACGGCCCTCCAAGGCTATATGGCCGTAAAGTCGAGCAACGCCGACAACGAAGCCAAGTATACGGTGGGTGCGGTGAAATCGGCCGCAGCCCTGGCCTTGATGTTCCTGCGGCCCCTCCCGGCCGTGAAGGGCGCTGAACCGATTGGAACGATGCCATTGGGCACGCCGGAACGAAAGGCGGCCCGCCTGGCCGCCGCCGAAGAACTCCTGGAAACGAATGCGCGCCGGGCCCGGGAGCGAAAATCGTGGAAACGCCACTCAGCGGCCGTGGCGGTTCATTTCATCGGCAGCGGTGCGATAGCGGCCTTCGGCGATTTGAGGGACGCCGCCGTTTCGAATGTCACGGGTATCGCTATCAGCCAGATTCACATCTGGAGCCAGCCTCATCGAGCCATTGATGATCTGTCCGACTACGAACGCGCCTTTCCGGATCCGCCGGCACCCGAGGAGTTCACCTGGGAACTGACGCCCATCAGGGGCGGCCTGGGCGTCGCCATTCATTTCTGACCGCAAGCACACGTTTGAGGCTTAAAAAACCAAACGAACATCTGCGATCGCGCGCCGACAGGGTTTTACCCGGCTCAAGGTCTTCGCCCCCTTCGAATACGCTGCTCGCGGGCCTCGTGGCTGAAGCCCATACGCGCAGCGCCATCGGGCACCTCGATCAATCGACTGATGGTTGGCCGTCCGGCGCCTCGTCTGGCACCGGGCGCATAAAGGATGCTCGTGCCGATGATCTGGCCGGTTTCGTCCAAAAAATGCAATCGCAGGACAAAGGTGTTCAGCCCCCTCCGGGGAATGACCCGCGCGTTGAATTGAATGCTGTCGGAAGTGCTGCCGTGCCCGGGCTGAAACGCATAGCTGAACTCGATCCGGTAATCCATGGTACGGTGGGTTGCGGTGTCATGCCCGGTCCGGTTCAACGGCACGGTTTCACCAACCGTACGCCCCGGGGTGGAACAGCTTGCCAGGATCACAGAGACCAGGGTCATCAGACAGACGATACCAATGGCCTTGACTCCGCTGAACGCCGCCGACCTGTCCGGTCCCGGCAATCTTGATTCATACGGCGCCATCGATATCCACGTGACACTTGAAGGTGGTGTTAAGGCTCGTCATGTGGGCGGGGGTCAATTCGCGTAGCCACTGCCAATGGCGGAAAAAGGCAGATCCAGCTCGAGTTCCGGCACCTGTTGGGCAATCCAGGCGATAAACGTGTTGCTGTTGGGGCCGGGAAAAGCCTTGTAGGTGCTTTTCCACGGATAATCCCGGGCCGCGCGGTCGACCGCCGCAATCAGTCGGTCGACCCCCTCGCCCTGGTGCGCCTTGAGGAGTCGGGGTTTGGCGCCGTACCAGTGGCGGTCGGGCACATCCTGATAAATTCGCATGACCTGGCGGCCATGGTAGCCGCGCCATCCCACGACATCATAGACCGTGTAGGAAGACGCCCCCGCCCGTTTGACCGCAATCCAGGTGTGGATGGCGAACCAACCGCGCCAGCCCCAGGCATCGGCACCGTAGACGTGCAATACCGCCTCGGGCGTCTGCACCGGATCAGGGGCGATCCCCGCCGAATCGCGGCTGGCCGTGCGCCAGTCATTTCCGGATGAACACCCGGAAATCGCCAGGAGGGCGGCCAGGGAACCAAATAGCCATTGTTTCGATCGGAATTCAGAAAATCGCATTGGGCATCAAATCCGTCTAGTATTTATCAAATCAGCAATCGAGCGGCGGCCGTCCTGTCTTCATATGACACACCAATTGTCATATTAATCACCTTTGACGGCTTGACCAGCAGGGTTCATCCCCGATCGCGAGGAACCGGGTCCGGGGCCTTTGCCTGGCCCCACCGCAAGCGCTATAGATCAGGAAGGTCGCTTATCGCTCCACCGCTTCGGCGCATGACACGCACAGATCGGTTTCCGGTAGAATCATCAGGCGGGCGAAGGGGATGGCCTCGCCGCACTCCCGGCACAGGCCGAAGTCGGGATGATCGACCTGCGGCAGGGCGCGTTCCAGGCGGGCCAGAGTGTGTCGGGCCTTTTTCAAGGCCGCGGCGTTGATGCTTTGGGCATTGATCGCTTCCATGCGTGTCAGACGACCAATGGCGTTGTCCGGCGCCACCGGCCGGGCCAGAACCTCGAAAGCCTCGACGTCTTCGCGCAGCGACTTGATCTTCTCCTCGATGGCCGCACGAAGCGTCTGCCGCTTTTCGGCATTCATGGCATCACTCCCTGCGATTGGACCGGTCGCCGGAATTCCAGGGTCTCCCCGTCTTCCGGCACGATCACTTTGGCGTCAAGACCGTGCGCCGTCAGCTTGCACTTCAAATCCGAGCGCTGGGTCGGACAGTGATTGAGGGCTTCGAGATGATTGGCCAGCACGGTCCCGGGCGCCTTGCGGATGAATGTCAGAACCTCTTCCAAGGGCATCAGAATCGGACCACCCACATCCAGGCTGGCGCTGCCGGCCGCAACCACGGCGATATCGGGCTTCAGTTCCGTAAGGGTCCGGTCGACATCCGGCGTGAAGACGGTATCCCCGCTGATATAGATCGAAGGCTCGTTCGGCAGTCGAAGAAAATATCCGACCCCGTTGGCCATCAAGCGCTGAATCCAACCATGGCCATGTCGTGCCGGCACCGCTTGAATTTCCCCGCCCAGAAAGGGTCGCGACCGCCCGCCATCCAGCGCTTCGATGACATTCAGCCCGTAGCGGCGCAGATAGGGGGCATCCTTGCGGGGGCAGACCACCGGTGTGTGCCGGGCGCGCAGGAAACGCTCCCCGGCCGGGTCGAGATGGTCGGTGTGCTGCAAGGCCCGGACGCCAAAAGTGCGGCAATGCGTGATGAGGCAATGGGTCACCTTTTCGAGGACAGCGCTTGCGCTGGCCGGCAGATCGACCGTCGGATTGCGACGGGGCGCGTGACGGATACGGGCGAATGCAGGCAGGGTCCCCTGCGCCCCCAGCATGGGATCGATCAGAAGGTGTAAATCGCCGCTTTCGATAATAAACGTTGCGTTGCGCAGGTGATGAATTTTCACTCCGATACCCTCTCGAAGATCGTGGTGCGCCGCCACGGCCCTGCCCATATCGCCGCGGCAATTCGTGATTCGGGCCGGTTGAACCGCAGGCGCTGATGCTGCCGCTCCACGGTATGTATCAGCCGCCCACTGCCGGCGGCCGGGCCTTGCCTTGCGCCTGCGGATTCAATCCCGTTTTGGGCGGCAGCATTTCCTTGAGCTTATGCGGTGGTATCACCGATGTACCGCTGATGGTGCCCCGTGCCCAGCAAGCCGGTGCAAATTCAATTATCCGTTTCCTTCCGGGAGCATTCAACCAAACATAGGGCTGGGTGACGTCTTGCGTCAAAGCCATGGGGCATTGCGCCCGTAATGTTCGGAACTGCGTCGCGGTGAGGACGATGGGGATGTCGATGCGGCACGCGTTCGGGCCGGCCACCCGATCGCGCCACTGGATAAAAGCGTCCTGGCGGGTCACCGGCGGTGCGAAGTCGATTTCTCCCTTGGCGTTGCGGAAGGCAATTGCGCCGGTGCGAAAAAAAGTATAGTCGCGATGGCCGTCGTCGTCGATGTCGAGAACGGCCTTGAAGGGGTCCGTCGGGTGGGGGCATTCAACCATACGGAACTCGGCGGTTTCATCACCGCTGCTCAGCGGGCTGTAGGGAAAGCCGGCAACACGTTCGCCCCCCCGATCCAGGGCGCTGTAGACCCTCGCATTGGCGGCCAGGCTTAACAGGTTCACGGCCCTGATGCTTCCGCGGTGGCGGGCGTCCGCATTGCCATAGGGCAGGATGACAGGCACGTTGAAGCGCTCCAGGGCTTCGATGTAAGCGAATTTGCGGGCGTCGTTGCGCAGTTTGACCGAATTGACGTCGATGGTCTCGAGCCATTCGACCGACGGAAAGCCTTTGAAGGCGATGTCGCGCAGCAGATCGCGCAGCGCGCTGCGGTGGTAGAGGATGTTCTCGGGCCCGATGATACGACGGTATTCAAACAGGCTGCTGATCTGGTCGTAGGTGTAGTTCGAGCCGGGGATGGCGGAAACCACCGCATCGGCGCAGGCGCCGTTGGCAAGATCGTGAATGACCCGTGCCAGGCCTTTGCTCAGCGACGTGTTCAACACGCGAATATCGAGATCGTCGCGGCCCGCGCGCAGCAAGCGAACCAGCATTTCTCCGTGGGAGGTCGCAATTTCAGGCACGAGTCGGATGGACTGTTCGAAATTATCGATCAGGTAAATTCGGTAGGTGCTGCGATCATGACAGCGACGGTCGGCCTGGAAGGTCTGAAACGACTCCGAAGTGATAAATTTCCAGGTCGTTTTCTCACCAACACCGCCCTTCCACTCCGCTCGCAGCGGGCCGGCAAACACCGTCAACAACAGGATGCAACCCATCGCCACGCAGCTCGCGGCGACCGTCAATTTATGAAGGCAACAACGGCACATAGACTGATTATACCCAGGCGTGCCGTGTTTTCAATTCGAATCGCCCCAAAAAGGGACCGGCCGCTTTACGGCTGGGGCGCTGTAACGCTCCACGTACGGGATTTTGGCCGGGGCGATCAGCGCTCGTCCGAATAGGGAAATACCTTGGCCTGGCGGCCGATGCCGATGACCCGCCCATCGGCATCCAGGGCCTTGACGGTGATTTCATAGGTGTGTTTGACACTGGGAAAGGGCGGGTCCGGGCCGTTGTAGCTCCCCTTCACCGCCCCACGGGCGATGACGCCGGACCCGTCGTTGGCCGCGTACCCACTGCCATGATCGAAGCCTTCGAGGTTGCGGTCCACGAGGCTGACCAGAAACCGGGCGGTTTCCGGGGGCACGCCGCCAAGCCGGATTTCCGGGTTGTCCTGGGACCCCTTGTCGATTTGCTGCCAATCGAATGCCACGGTCATCGGGGCGGCGTTTTCAAGGTTATCGCCACAGGCCCAAAGACCGAGGATGGCCAGGGCCAACACGAATCGGATACGGGTGGTTTTCATCGGGCTCCTCGCTTGGCGTTGTTGCCGATGGGTTCCGGCGATCGGCCGATCGCCTCATCGTCAGGCGTCTTCCGGACTGAAAGTGACCATGGTCACGGCGTTGCTGTCCGGATCGATACGCACCTCACGAAACTGGAATTTGTGGTCGGCGTTGTGCTCGGTGGTTTTTCCGGAAGCCAGCATCCAGTCGATATTGTTTTGCGCCGACCAGGCCCTGGATTTATGTTTGTGCCCGAAACAGACGAAATGGGCCTTGCCGGCCAGGATGCGCAGCACCTGCCCGGCATCCGCCATCTCCAGACCGACGGCGCGGTAGAAGGGATGGTGGTGGAAATAGACCACGATCCGCTTGCCCAAAACAATGGTCGGGTCATTCAGGATGGCGATCAGTGCTTCGCGCTGCGCTTCCCCCACCTCGCCGCTGGCGAAATGCATGGCCGTGTCCTCCTTGCCCACTACCGAATCAAGGCCGATGAACACCACGTTGTCCACCGTCGTCACCATGGGAAACAGCTTCTCCATCGTGGCCCCCGGCGTTTGGGCCGGTTGGTAATCGACCAGTTCGGCCAGCATGTATTTCATAAAATCGGCCTGGGATTCCTCCGTGTAGACATTGCCGCAAGGCCCATAGTCATGGTTGCCCGGAGCCGGCAGAACGGTGAACCCTTCCTCGACCAGCGGCCTGAGAAGTTTCACGGCGCTGCGGTATTGTTTGGCCTTGCCGTCGTCCACAATATCGCCGGTAATCAGGACGACAGGCTTGCTTCGGCGTGATCGCGCGTATCGATTGAGGATAAACCGCACGATCTTTTCGCAGTTGATGTTTTCGAGTTTCTTTTTCCCGCGGATGTGAAGATCACTCATCTGAATGAAATGCGTCATGGGTATCTCTTCCCTTCCCCTGTAATGGTAGCGGCGGTGGCGCCATCCCGGACCGATGGCTTGAACAAGCCTTTTGGATCGACCCTTGAGCATGGCCCACAGACACGAAGGCCGATGGTCTCGACCCTCCACGGCCTGACGATCGCGGATCGGTCGGTCATTCCGATTGTATTTAATTGCCGGCTGGGGTGGGGGGTGATGCGAGTGAATCTGTTTGATCAGGTATTATGAATGCCCGTAAAAATCAAGATTGGAGGTCGTCGCGGCCATTATTGCGCCTTGACATCCGGGCATGGCATTGGCAGGATTGAATCCTTCCGAGCTCCAATTTATCGATTCCTTAGATTTCAACCTGCACCAGACGCTACATTCGAGACGCTACATTCGGTGGTCAATGGCGATGATCACCGCTGGCCCCTGCGAGCGCCCGTTCGAGTGATCCTCGCATTTCGGTATACCATCACCGCCCGTGCCCAAACCATTTACGTTACCGCGAGATAAGGAGGCAGCGTCATGAGCGAAGCGATCTATCAAACTCTGGCCAAAGTTCTCGACACCCTTCCCAACGGTTTCCCAACCACCGATTCGGGGGTCGAAATCAGGCTCTTGAAAAAAATCTTCCGTCCCCGGGATGCGGAGCTTTTTTGTGACTTGCGCCTGGCGTTTGAAACCGCGCAGCAGATTGCCGAGCGCACCGGACGCCCCCTGGAAGGTCTGGAGGAACGACTGTCGGAGATGCGAGAACGGGGGCAGATATTCGGCATTGATCTCGGCGGGGTCAAGGTGTTCAAAATGGCCCCCTGGGCTTTCGGGATCTACGAGTTTCAGCGTCCTCACATGGACCGCGAACTGGCCGCGATGTGCGAAGAATACGGCCCGTTTTATGGCGAGCAGTTTTTCAGCAAGAAACCGCAATTGATGCAGGTTGTGCCGGTTGAAAAGGAAATTCCCAATAAACAGTTGGCCCTTTCCTACGACCAGGTTTCCGGCATCATCGAAAAAAGCCAGTCCTTTGCGGTCTTTGACTGCGTCTGTCGCAAGGAAAAAACCTTATTGGATGAGGCCTGCGACAAGCCGCTGACGATCTGCACGGCCTATGCGCCGATTCCCGGCGTGTTCGACAAATCCGAGCATCACCAAGCCATCTCCAAGGCCGAGGCCTACGCGGTGTTGGATAAAGCCGAGGAGGCCGGCCTGGTCCACCTGACGTGGAACGTCGAAAGCGGCCATTTTTTCATCTGCAACTGCTGCGGTTGCTGCTGCGGCGTTTTGCGGGCCATCAACGAAATCGGGCTGAATGCCGCCGACGTCATCAATACCCGCTACTACGCCGAAATCGATCACCATGCGTGCACGGTCTGCGGGACCTGCCGCGACGATCGCTGTCAGGTCAACGCCATCGAGGCGGGCGAGGATCATTACGACATCATCCGTGAGAAGTGTATCGGATGCGGTCTCTGTGTATCAACCTGTCCGGAAGAAGCCATCGCCCTGGTGCGCAAGCCGGCGGATGAAATCGTACCCCCGCCCAGGGACGAGATGGACTGGTATGAAAGACGGGCCATCGCGCGCGGGATTGATTTTAGCCGGTACAAATGAAACGGGAGCGATTCTCGGCATCCGCTGGCGTTTATCCGCAGCGTCAGCAGTGAATCACCATCCAGGCAACGCTGGATGAAAATTATCGGCCCTGAACGGTAGCTAAAATCAATTTTAATATTATCTTTACCCCTATAAATAGAACGTATCTCAAAATTAAGATTAGTGTTCCTGGCAAGGCGTGAACCGGTGAAAAAGCGGAGCATACACGTAGTATGTGAGCAATTTGAGCCGGCTCACAACGCCGACAGTGTCGCTTATATTATTTTTGAGATAGGTTTTAGTTGAATATTGTTCTGTTTAGCGGTATATAACCGACGCTGTCGATGGTATTGCATACTCGCCTGCCCTGATTTTCAGCTGGTCTCTCGATACCGAAATTGCCGTTCCGCCCGTCATCGACCGTTCGATTCAATCGCGCCTTCTTTGAAAGAAATAGATCCAGAAGCGGTTTTATAACCTCATCGAACGCCCGATAACGGCGTTGCGGTCTTCTTCAAAATGCTAACACATCATTGCATACGCTCCGCTTTCTCGTCAGATCGCGCCTTGTTCCCGATGGCGATCTGAGGTTTTGGAACTGCTTCGAATCGTCATGAAAGGAAATGGGGATGCGAGCCGAGCATCAACCCTCCACGCTGGCAATTGTTGTTTGTGTGCTCATCGTTTTGGGGCTGGCGCCCACGCTGCCGGTCACTTGGGCGCAAGAACCCGTTTTTGACTATCTGGGACAAGCCGTTGACAATTTGGCCGTGCACCCGAGCGCGGCGAATTTAAACGACCGCAGCTGCTTTTCCAACGGCAGTTGTATCTTCGGCGTAAGTCTGGATACGGGCGATTACCACGAGATCACTGCTAATTTCGATGAAGGTGTCAATTATCTCGTTTTCGGCACCGGCGACGACCGGATCCTCGAAATGGACCTGAAGCTCATCTCATCCACCGGCGTGCTTCGATTGCAGGACGGCAGCAACGACGCCTATCCCGCGCTTAAATTCTCACCGGGTACCAGTGGTGAGATGCGCCTCAGAATTACCAATATCAACTCGCTCGGCGCCGGTTTCAGTGTCATATTAATTTTGGAAGAAAATGATGCCGCTGATTTCTCTCTGGACCAGCTAAAGGAAGCGTTCGACAACGTGGCAGGTACTTCCACAGCCGGTAGCCTGATCGCAAGTCGATTTGCCCGAGATACTTTCTGCCTGTTCGGTGGACGCCTGCGAGAAGGGCAATCCAACTACCTTTACAACACCAAACCTGGAGCCGGCAATTTTGCACTGGTTGGTGCGGGCAGCGACAACGTTTCCGATGTCGACCTCTTTGTCTACCGGCAGAGAGGTATAGATTCAACATCCGGCCGATTGATCGCGCGGGATGCTGAGTCCAACAATCATCCCTTAAGCTTGTTTACGGTCGAATCCGGCTATTATTACCTGGTCAGACACAAAAACCACACTTCGCGTAACGATGAACCCGGTTTCGTGTTCTCGGTCTTGCTTCACGATTCGCCCTGACGTCCCTAATAAATCAGCAAGGTCGCAAATCACCCTCTCCCGCATCCCGGCTTTAGGCGTCATTCGCCGTCACATCTTCCATTCTCCAATTGCTTTTCGGGGCCGTGACCGTAAACGACGACCCTGCTGAGGAGAGCGCACCTCATCTCATGGTGGCTGTGACCCGGATCCTGAAATTAGTGTCGGCTCAGGTGGGAAATGGCCTGAGAGTGCCAATGTGTGTTCTCGGTATTAGGGATAAAGCAACCAAATCAAGAGATGGATCGAAAAACTTGGCTGAAAAAACAGAAGCGGTCTTCCGTTTTTTGTGCTCCAGGTTTTCTGACTTGGTACTCACATTCGCTGGGGTTCCCAGCTAGCGCCACGGGATTCTCCGCTTCGAGCCGTGTTGCGCTATTTGGCAGCAGACCGTTCCAATTGTGTTGACATGCATTCAGCGCGTGTGTCAGTTTGGTTTTTATCGCATTTGAATTAAAAAATACCTTGCCCTAACCTTACGCTTCTGCTGCGAACCGAGCTCTCCGCTGGTCGTCCTCTGACCCCGTTTCATTCATCCTACAGTGATTCATTGCAGAGTGCTTGATATCCGTCCGACTTTATCCACACCCTCAGAGCATAAGCTGCCCAGTTATTTCAGCGGCGCTTGAAACACGGGCGCAAACCCACCGAAAACGGTGGAAGATAGTTCGACCTGGCATCACGAACCTTCGTGGGGTGCGCGTGCCCATTAAGGGTTAGGATCACGTAGTCGCACCTCGAGATCACAATCCGTTCCAAGAAAGGGGGTTTAAGATGAAGTGGAAAAAAGTGCTATTGGCGGGTGTTGCCGTTCTGGCATTGTTGCTCTTTACGACCGCGCCTGCGGCCCGGGCCCAGGATCTGGAGGATACAACCCATAAGGCCAAATTCAGTTCATCGGCAATAGCGTATTTCCCGGGAGACGGATTTATCAAAGAAGGGGGCAAGGAGCACCTTCAAATCGTTTTAAGGAACCCGATCAAAAATATGATCACGGATGGGTGGGACTATGCGATCCACTTGTTGATTGAAACGGGTCCCGGCATCGATTGCGTCGAGGAAGACCTCGGGACTTTTACAACCTATGCTGGTGAAACAGAGGGCTTCGCGGATATCGAGGTTGAAGATTTCCCGAATCCAGGACAAGATCTGATTGGCCATTTTTTCACCAAGATCAAAAACAAACCCGGCAAATCCAGCTTTAAAACGGTGGCTGGCTGGACTGAGGTTGAGGATGGCACCCTTCCCGATCCCGACGGAATATCGAAAAAAGCGAGCCTGTCCGCGAAAGAAAAGGCACCGGACAAGCTTGGTCTGGAATGCACCATACCATAATCTGGCGTGCGTTTCGGCAGGCGCATGACAGGGAGGAATTGGAGCCCTTTAATTCTACATATCCCTTCCCTGCGCGTTATATCATCAACTTAATCGACAGGAAAACGCATACCCGGACAAGTACCATAGGGCTCAATAATGCAATCCCGATTTAAAGGGATGACCAGGGCGCAAAAAAGGCTTGCCGCTACTGCAAGCCTTTTTATTTTTTTGGGTGGCGTCCCCAAGGGGACTCAAACCCCCTGTCGCAACCTGAAAGTGCTTCTATACCACCCCACTATCATTGATTTTATTGAATATTTAAACGCAATAAAATAAGCGGATGACATCGCGGACACTCTGTTTTGTGTCCGGATGTGTGGCCCGATTAAATTTTGGCAGATCGTACCTAGTACTTACTAAGTACTCTATCGCGCTGCATGACGCGCACGGTTTGCCGAGTCGCAGTCCATGCGGTTGTCAGGGCCGATTAAAAAGGCTTGGCTTTGTCGCAAACACGTAGGCCCTTCTACTTTGGTACTCTACACCGGGATAGGGCGCTCTCTCAATTACCTCAATTCCTATAAATCCGCTATCCTCCAAAGAAAGGGCGATGAAGTCCGTTCTGAAAAACGTAAAGTCTATATCGACCTGTTTGCCTAGAAACTCGTCTAAGTGTATTGTCTCGTCACCAATGTGATATGTGAATAGGAATATTCCTTCCGGTTGTAAAATGCGAAAGATTTCACGGAAGGCTGTGCCCACTTGCTCCTGTGTGAAATTCACTATAGCGTAGAATGCTACAATAGCGCCTATTGAGTTTTCTTCAAAGTCGAGTCCAAGAATGTCCCCCTTCCGGAAACATATCCCTGGGTTAATTGTTCTTGCCTCTTCCAGCAATCTGTCTGAAACATCAAGCCCTGAGATTTCAGTGCCAAGGTCTCTCAAGTACCTTGTGGTTTGACCGGGACCACAGCCGAAATCCCAGACAGGCCTCCTGTTCCCGACCTCTTTAGAAAATCGGTGCAATATTTCCTGATCCATCGGTTTCTTTTCGTGTTCACCGATGAATGTTTCCACATACTCTTTTGCAACCATATTATATTGTTTTGCCACTTTGCTTGGAGTTTGGCTCATATTTGCAGCCCTAACGACCGAGCTCAGACGCGCAAACCGCGCCAGCGTTTTCGCGTCGATTCCAGTGTGAGGTTATGGCCTTTTTGATACCCAATTTTTCCAAACCACGAAAATAAAACTCCCGATAACTATAGCTCCACCAATATAAAATAGAAGTGAGATGTTCGGTTGAACTGTTTGATCAGGAAGTGCATATATACAAATTAAAGATATCGAGACTCCCGAAAATACAAAAAATATGGAATAAATTGTGACCAACCATTTGATAATTTTATCAGATACAGTTTCTTTAAAAAGAACGTCGACTTTTCCTTTAGCGAAGTTTAATGAATGGTTTTCAAGTACCTTCTCTTTTTTCCATCTAAATAAAAGAAAGATACTGATCAAACCGGCACAGCAAAGATAAAATAAAGCACCAATCGAAGGTCTTACCGTTTGATCAGGCAATGCATAAATTGTTATAAGGGAAAGAATTACGCCGAATAGTGAAATGAAAATAATGGCAAGAGTTGTTAGCCAAGCATGCGCAGCTCCGATAGATTCGCTCCTAGCTTCGATTTCAGACATAGAAAAACCCTTTCCATTGAACAATTTGAGAGCCATAACGGTTGAATTAGGAGTTGCTGGAGCGCAGCGGAAGCAATCGCCTGCATGCAGTTGTTATGCATTCTTTCCCATAAGCTTGTAAATTATAAATATCAACATACAGCTAATTCCGCCAGAAACCCCGCCAGCTACTGTCCAATTTATTGCTATTTCGTATGATTCCTTTAATAAGGCCATCAGAATTATTAATCCAAAGATCAAAACACCAAGACATGCGCCTACTAACAGTGATTTTGGTATTGCACTATAAAAAGGCAAATTTTTAAATTTATCTTTATTCGCTAGTTTATTCATAATTAGCGGGACAGCTATCAGAGTCGGAATATATGTTAACCACAGTGGTACAGTTAAGATTCCAAAGATTGACATTCCAATTATTGATAGAGGATCGGTTTCTCCACCCCACCTTTCAGGAGCCCAATTCACCAAAGTCGCGACTGCCAAAACAGGTGAAATTGTCAGCATGATTATTACGCTTAAAAATGCTCTCATTATTATTCAAAATTTAGATTTGGTGCATAACAGTTGAATTTGGGGTTGAGGCGCGCTTTTTGCCCCAATCCCTCTTAGATGAATTGTTGGTTTCTACGTATCTCATTTCAACTTGAAGGCAAGTACCCGAAAAACAGATTGTGAATCATTTAATTGTGCAAATTGTTCGGAGAACATTTTGGAGCGTGAATAATATAAAATTGACTTCTCACCAATATATCCTACACGAAACCGTAACACCTTAAAGAAGCGATAGGACAATAGTGACAAAGCAATTCCTGAACAACTCAATGCGACCAATAAAGATATGTCCCCTAACGCCGCATTAGAAATTCCATCCGTTAGTATAAGGTAAAAGAATAAAACCCAAGGCAAAGTAAGTAGTATATAGCTAAGCCATAATGAATATTTGATGAATCTTGCGCACCGATTACAAGAAGGATATTCAATTTTGTAGTCTTTATATCCGGCAAAAACAGCTGTTGGTACGGGAACTACCCATTTTGCTTTACTAAATTTTCTACTAAAGAATGTTTCAACATTTCTTTTACCACAATAAGGGCACATTTCTGGATATTTAGGGTCAATTAAAGCCGTCTCTATCACATGAGGCACTCTAAATTCTCCTATTAAATTTACCTGAAACTAACGTTGCGGCTCAGACACGCCTCGCTCCTTGCGGCGTCACCTGAAGCCGCTTGTTATGCATCGCTTTTATCTCTTGGATCCATTGCCGAGCCAAGTCTTCGGAACGGAAAACTGCGACAGCGATTTTTTCATTTGCAATCGACATCTCGAGCATCCTGCTCATGCCGAAAACAAGATCATGGCCCGCAACTATTGCCAATGCACCGTATTCAAATTTTTCGAAGGTAGATGTTACTTTTCTGTGAAGAAGGTCGGATTCATCCCGGCTAATTTTTAATTTAATATCATCATCGTTGATAACAATCTCGTAAATTTCGTTTTTGCCTAAATTTATTTTAAGTATTTCATCTAACGCCTCTACTGCATCATTATATGTATGCTCTTCGCCAAAGCGAGTAACAATAAGACCGTTTTTCTCAACATATCTATGTTTTTTCATTTCTGATTACCGTATAACGCCCTGTGTCAGGGTCTGCGGGGTTTTCGCCGTCCCTTGAACACAGAGGTTATCCCAACTCCGTTTCTATTTTCCTTGCTTTTGCAACAAGGTATTTACGACCATCTTTGTATGCCTTGTTTAAATATTCTGGCAATATTTGGGATTTAATTTTTTTCAAACAGGAAAGAGCAGCTATTCGCTGGTACTCGTGATTTGTTTCCCATGCCTTAATACTGAATTTCTCAGTTTGAGATGAGCCCAACCTTGATAAAGCCAATAGCGCCCTACGGCTCACATATTCATCAGTGTCATTAACTAATTTCAAAAGCAGCTTCTCAGCATATTTCACATTGTTTTGAACTTCACCCAACCTGCTGGCAAATTGCCATTTGGCATCATTTTCAATATGGCCAAATGAAGTCTCACATAAAGCAAGCAATAGTGTTTCATCTTCAGCAATTTCATCAATCAAATGCTCTTGCTCATTATCACGTGCAATTGCATAGAAGAGGTCAGATATTTCTATATCTGTTAGACTTTTTGGTGGTTTGTTTTTGATCAACTGAATGCACGCGTCATAGTATTCATCCCAATTGCCATAATCACTTTCCCATTCACCGGATTTTACACCTGGATATGTTTTAGCCCATTCTTTAAATTTCTCTGTCTCGCGATGTATATCCATAATTCAGTTGAGGGATAACGAGCATGTAGGATAAGTGGTTTTTAAAAACCAATCCTGAGTCGATGTTCTCTGTTCAATGCAACTTGGCCAAAAAGAATTAAAATCTCTGAACAGGTGATAGCCTGA
>JAAUYG010064548.1_pt1 | contig 22726 bp, 12 predicted proteins | sample 7278091 | NCBI WGS metagenome assembly JAAUYG01 (sample SAMN14350201, study PRJNA611818) | marine sediment metagenome | isolation source: surface marine sediment (0.6m) | place: French Polynesia: Moorea | collected 2018-08 | reverse complement strand
ATTTAGTCTGCAGCAGTGAGTTTTTGATACAAGTCTGCAGAAAATTGCCAATGTCATCCCAACTGCAGCTGTCAAGCAGAGCGCCAAGGTCCTTGGACCTCTTGTTTTGAGGACAGAATTTCCATTTTGGAGTGCACAATTTCCATTTTCTGAGTGCATAATTTCCATGTTCTGAGTGCAGAATTTCCATTTTCTGAATGCAGAATTTCCATTTTCTGAGCATAGAATTCTGGGGGGTCTGACTTGAAACTCCAAAGAATTATAACAGTATCATAGATGTCAGTTATGCTACATACATGTGTATATATATGGTATAACAATGGGAAAAAGAAAACCTTCAGAATGTTGCTATGGCTTTTCCTAAGTTGGTATGCATGCTCTACAAAACCCAAACCAGATTTTAGGGAGGATGTAATTGTTGTGCAAGGTGTTTACAACATTTTGTATACACGCTCCACTCCTCGTCGGACATTCATTTACATACCGGTATAGCGAAATTGTGAACAAAAACTCTTGTGTTCTATCTGTTATTGACTCAGAGTATTCCTGTGGCCAATTTTCTCTAGGAGAAAGTTCTGAGAAGGGGATGATAGTTTCATAAATCATGTATACATGTAGGTAATAGGTATAATATCTGTGTTTTCGGCAGGCACGTGTGGCATTCGTAGGCCACAAGCCAGTTCTGTTTCAAATCATATCGAATAATCTTGGCGTGAAATCTTCTTGCTCTGGGGTATTTACTGACTCCCAGAGGCTGTGGGTGCCACTGTTATCCTGTTCTGATCAGGTTATGGCAGGTGAGATAGATCTGTAAGGGGCTTTTCTTAGAATCTGCAGGCTGGGCTTATGCTATCAGCCTGGTTATGGAGCGCTGCATACTAAAAGAACTTAAGTCCAAGGCTGATTTTAGGTTTGGAATATAATCATTTTCTTTTATTGAAATAAAAGGGAATTGCTAAGGTAACCTGGTAATTATGTTCTTTAAGACAAGAAATCAAATTTTTTTTCCCGATGCCACCCCTTCTTGATTGCCCTTGATTCAGACTATTGCTTTTGTTCTCATCGTGAAATTTCGCACTGCATCAAAATGCTAAATTTCAATTTTCACACCAGCTGCCAGAGTAGAACTTCCTGGTTCTGGGGTTGGCCATAAAATAAAGTTCCCAATATACTGTCATATGATCTCTAGACTTAAGATTGTTCACCAGTAATTAAATTTATGAGAATGGCCCATGATCTTAAAAGCCATGCAATAGCATGGGGTTATATCCCTGGTTCTCGTTCTGGAAATATGGTAAACATGGCACATGTGCAACTGTTTATGCAACATTTAGCAACACTACAGGGGGGGGGGGTGAGGGTGTGTGCTTTGTATTTACTCATATACATGGATGGCCCAAGGTAACTTTGTTCCACTTGTAAATAGATATGCCATGTGTTTATATTTCTTTCTGTTCCCCATACAGGAGATACAGGATCAAACAAAGGTTAGCAGTGGAAACTCTTCATAGGAGGTTACATAAGCCAAATCAATGCCTGTCTGGTATTAAGTTGCCAGAAATATTCAATGGACATTCTTGAGACAAGATTTGATGCATTGGGGTTTAAACAGACATATATAAACATGATAAATGTTCTTTAAAAATATAATAACATTTAGTTTGGTACTATATTGTACTAGTCCCTGCTGTAATATAAGTTCCTGACATTGCAACCAGTGCTTGTAATAAACCGAACAACACGCATAAAGTTCTGTACATAATGCATCATGTACAAATATAAAAACTGAATATGTTATTACTTTAATAAGGTGGTAAAAGATCCAGTCACTGTTCATTATGATTATTTTGCTAAGCCTGATGGTATGAAATTCAGTGAAAACTTGAAGCATCTTTTTCTCCTTGGAATAGAAAGTTCTTTTATCCAGTAACAGAAACATGACCACTGTTAGTATCTTGACCCAATTCCTATTCCTCTGCTCCAACAAAAGATACAAGTAGTGCTTCCATATCCGAATGTATTTTCCCATGTATGGTATAGACGCCAAATGCAAAAATACCCTTATTCTCAAGTAGAGGCTTGCACTCATAACTTTAATCAAGCAGGAGAAATATGATGAACTTTTCCTTACCGTTATTGTTGTTTCTGCCCTCTTGGGGGAGTGAAAAGGCTTCATGCTTTCTTATATTTGCCAAAGAAAAAAGATATCCATGGTAATATCCCCAAACCCAAGCTGACGTTTCTAATGCACACCCAGGACTCCCGGAGAGCTGCTTTTATAGCGGCTTTCTGGTGGGATCCTGTCAGGCGATCGGCGTGAATGTGCTTCATGTGATTTGCTGTTCTACCATTGGGGAGTCTGTGGCACCCGCAATTTTCCGGAAAATAGATTACATGTTTATGTCTCTCCAGGCAGCTGAGTTCGTTCTTATGCTGCACGATATTACATTCAAAACTGTCTTGAGGCTCGTAACTTGCCACAGGTGGCCAAATCCAAACTTTTGCAAACTGATTTGAGGTGCTCAGATTAACACTTAAAGTCAAACCTACAGTAATAAAAAAAAAAAAAAATTTGCTGCGCTAAATTAAAGGTGATGTAGTGCATCTATTTATCGGGTATTCTGTAAGTGCATGTGCTCTAATAAGGGTGGTTTCTTAGTACTGAACTGTCAAGTCTCAGCCCTTAGCCTTTTAACTCGATCAAGTAATATGATGGACCTAAAATGCAAGGAACATTACATTGGAAATGTTACTTTTCCTAAGTCCTAAACGCACTAAGCTTAGCTCTTAATGGAATGAATACAGTATTGGTGGCAACTACCGTGATCATCCTTATAAAAGTGCAATTTGCCTTATAGATGCACATGGCGCTCCAGCAGCCAATATATGAAAACTGCTAAAGAGCAAATTTATGCCAAATGCCTGACATAATATGGGAAAAGTAAAGCCAAGCGATATTCATGTCTGTTTGACTACCACACATGTGCAAATCATTGCTTTCTTGTAAATGAAACTGTATATGTATTCACACATATATGCTATTAGGTTGTAGGTACCAGCCCACAGGCTTTATCATTGAAAGTATTGTATATGCATACCCAAACTCTTGCATTCATGCTCGGTATTCCAAGATAAATGATAGAACAGCTACAGCATTTCTGCCAGACGGCAAATCTGAAATGCCCTAACCATTATAAAGGTTACAGTTAGCCTTGCACAAATCTGATGATGCCATGTACATGTATGTCGTTATACAGACACATGACTGTACCTAAAAGACGCACAGGCCCGACACGATGGCAGTACACCAGTATTGCAAAAAGTGAAACTACTGAAACTTTGACAATGGGATTTTTCTATGGTATAGCTTTAGGAATCCCCCAACGCAACTATTGGCCTTTACAAAGTGTCAACATACACAGTACACACCCATAACAATATATCTGAAAATATTGTCCAACAAGAAAGACTGCTAGGACACAGGAAATATGCTGCCACCCACAAATTTTCTTATGTAACATCCAGATTAATAAATGTGCATAACGGACAGATATTCCGCTAGTAAAAATTTAAGAGATCTTTTCTTTGACCTCTAAAGATCACCGAAGGTCAAATCTGATATTATACAAATGTAGCAGGACTCCTCATGTATGTATGATTTGCTATTAAATTAGTACTTGTAACTCAGCTCCTTTACAAAATGCAAGACTCTGAAATCTGATTGACCTTGACTTTGCCCTTAAATTTCAAATCACCGAAGGTCAGATCTGATGGTGCCATTGAACTCCTCAGATACTTGTATATGATTTCTCTTATTGGTGTTTAATAGTAGCATATGACCTAACTAGGCTTCTTGATAACATGCAATCTGCCAAAACCTGAGATATGGTAATAGAAATTATTAAACATTCACACCAGCACAAGTCTTCGAAAGTTCGGAGATATGTTGATTTTGACCTTTTAAGGTCACTCAAAGTCAAATATGATGGTAACATTGGACTCCCAATATATACCGGTATATGGCCTAAATAGGCTCGTTTATGAGATACAGGCTTTGAAGTCTGAGTGGCCTTGAATTTGACCTTTCAAGGTCATTCAAATTAAAATATAATGCTGGAGATGGACAACCCATATGTGACTTCCTATTATTAATAATAATAATAATAATAATAATAATAATAATAATAATAATAATAATAATAATAATAATAATAATAATAATAAATTTATTTTACGTAGCGTAAAAATTAATCCATAATAGTACCCACATATCTGTCTCTCGCTGTTTAGCTGTCATGGGCACTCAAAAAATTTTCTCCTACCTCTTATCATTAGGCCAAAAATTTCTCACCCTCTACACCCACCCTTACCACAGAGCAATCTTTTCAAAATCGAATGGTTTTCTCCCTGGGCCAGAGGGAAGCTTCCACTAAAAATGAAGTTAATCGGTTCAAATATTTTTGAGATATTGTGCAAAGGACACACATACTAGTACATGTACACAAATGCAAAGTAAGAAACCCTACCCAACAAAGCTGGGGTGGGGTTTAATAACAGCCAGTGCCAGTCAGAACAAGAGCCACTAGCCCCACAACATTTCATTTGTTGCCCCAAGCCATTGACCATATAGAGCCCTTTCATTCAATCATATTTCCACTATCTTGCCATGAAAATTTATGCAATCGGAAGCTTATACTTAAATAAAATTACCTCACTTTCATACATGTATGTGCCATATTTCCGCCGCCACAAACACCAGTAAACTAATATAAAATAATTTTGAAATGGAGGTGTTTATAAGTAATAAGTATTAATAAATCTCAATAACATAAAATTAAGAGTTTGTAGGTGACATAAATATTAATAATAACATAAACTGTTCTCTTAAAAAGTATTCACTGGTTGAGTTGCATTTTGCATGGAGAGTACCAGCTACATGTTCTGGTATCTACATTGTATTTACACTACAGTGAACGTAGAATATTGCAGACAGAGACAACAACTTCTTTATACATGTAACATCACCATGTGGTGGCATCGTTGCATCAACTACAATGTGCTACCAAGTTACTCTTCAATATTTAATATCGGTAATGATAATCGCACGAAAGTAACTCAATTAATGTATGCATGTAGAGCTACTACCTGTAGGGAGGGGCACACAATTTCTCTTTAATATTTAATTGTGATATCTTTCTTTCTTTGTGTGACGTTGCATGCATCCTTTGTATTATTAATGCCGATTTGATATACTGAGAATACCGTTTGACAGAGATACCAATCATTGATCATGTTGATGTATATGTATATTTTCACAGGTACATTATAACATTACTGGGGTCAGCATAACATATTTTCTGTTTTATTTTATTTGAAATGTTTTACGCAGGGCTATTTTTTCGTTGCATGCACGGACAAGAGACAAGTGCATTTTTAGAGCTTATGAATATTTAATTAAGCACCTGGCATGATGGGCTGCATTCCAGGGCTGGATCCTTCTCCGCTACCCCCCACCCCACCCCACCATGCGGGACAGTAACTCCCATTTGGCCCTCGTGGTGTTTTTTTTTTAGTTTGCCCAGCCCATTGTTCTACCGTAACTCCCATTTGGCCCTCGTGGTGTTTTTTTGTTAGTCAGCCCAGCCCGTTGTTCCACAACAATGAGTTGTGATCAGTCACAAGCTAACCCAACCCTTTCTCTTTTCATAATCCTGTCATCCCTCCTTTTTAGGCAGTCCCCAACCATTATGAATCATTTATTACAAGGCAACAGCACAGTGGTAAATCGCAGGGTTTTAAGGTACAGGTGGTAAGGGCATAGGTGGCCTGGAAAACTTGGAAACAGTAGTGCCACAGACGTCCCTCTGGTCAAGGTTTTTATGAAAAATATAACTATCCCCTTATGCCGAGCTGGTTGTTTAGCAAAGTCATCAATCGGATATATCTTACACAGTCATAATCCGGGATATGTCTACCTATCTAGCTGGTGCTTCTATAAAACTAAAACATTGTAAGAAAGTTGAGATGCTGTAACGTGTAGAATATAGGGCATATCAGCCACGCCTACCTACGCATCACCTTTTTCCATCCCACCCAGCCTATCCCACCTGCAACTAATCATGCTGGTACCCGGCATGCAAATGAGAATCAATTTCAGTCCCTGGTTCTTGCTAGTGCTGCTGGTGCTGCTGGTGCTGCTCAAGCCCGCGGAATCCCCTCCACATTGCACATGTTGCATTATCATCATTATCGACCAGTCCGCATAGCACCAGGAACTCCCTCCTGGTCCTGTAACCTGCAGTAAAGGTGAGCTTGTCTCCTGGACAATCACTCTTTGACTGCCTCACTGTGGTGTTGCATTACCCAGTGACTACTATGTCACAGTTACAAGTGGATTATGAAGGATAATTTTGAGGATACATATCCGTGCAGATTTTAGAGAAGCACTTTGACCATTGCTGTGAAAACAAAACAAAAGAACTTCAGTAGCATACTGCTGAACACTGTCGCATGCTTAGCAATGAAAAAGTTGAAAACAAATAGCTAAGTGGATTATTTACCAGATCCGAAATAATTGTTAAACATGTTAAAAGGAGACTCATTGCTTCTATGCAGGAAGTTGGAATATGGAAGTTACAAACAGGATTTAGGACGTGCTTTGTCAGTTACAAAAACTAAAATACAACAAGATTTAGAATGTGTTTTGTGACTTATGGAAACTAAATATGAACAGGATTTAGGACTGCTGTGTGACTTACATGTGGAAATAATGATACCAGTCAGAATTTACCATGGGAATGGTGTGATGAATTCTAGCAGTCATGAGTACTGGTAGTTCATGTTCAAAGTGGAAAAGGTAAAAGAATTGCCTGGATCAGCAATAGAACTCCACACTTCGTAATCCCAGAAGCCACGGGGTTAAAATTTCAGCAACAGAGTGGCACTGTGTTTGGATGAGTTAGTGGAGACTGCCATGGGGAGTCTCCTGCATCCCGGCCACAGCCTCACCATGGATCTGCAACTGAAAACACAGAAACCCACACACCCCGGGGATGCAGAGGATGGTGATGAGGAGGAGGAGGGTGATTCGAATAAAGGCAAAACTGATCTGGATAGCTCGGAGAATCCGCCCGCTTCTCCTGGGATCAAGGAAGCCTTGGCGGAGATTGACAGCACTGGAAATGTTAGCCCTGGGCTGTCACAGCGGAAAAGTCTGCCGAATGTAAGCCTCAGATGTTAAAAACATTAATACAGTCAATCTTTTTGATCATCATGGTCATGACGACAGTGGAGCTCTTTGGCCTTTTCTTTTTCCTTGATTGGTAAAAGGCTGTGTAGTAAGTTGTTGAAAATGGTCTTTCCAGTTGATTAACAAGCAGTGCATGAGTGCAAGGGCTTGGGTGCACGTCTGTTAATTTCTACAGTATCTTACCTACAATATACATATATACGGTAAACAGAAACCGTGTGGACCTTTGTTTACAAGGAAGTGGTGATTTGTGCTTGTGCGGTAGCTGAATAGACCGGAATACCACTCGAATTTTAGTGTTTTTTGATGTTTTTTTGATGTTTTATCAGGCATTGGTGATAATTTGATGTGATGTGTTTTTTGCTGCAGGTGTATGCGCGTCTATTAGGGCATACACTTGTATAAGGGCATATTCGGTATATATATATACCCCAGTAACTGTAGTTATAGGAAATGATAGTGCACCATTAGTTTGCAACTATACCATGTATGTGTAGACTGCCAATAGCAGGAGGATAAAATTGTGCTATCATCAACCGCTTTTCTCTGCATTGTCAAGACACACCTGTTCTGGAATATTATTAAACCTTTTAAAGTGCTACCCTAGGTGTGCATGGGGGTATCAAAGAAGTCCTGGTAACTCATGCATGGTGCATTATAACATGTGTATAAAGATTCCATTATATATTATGAAAATATGGCTAAAAACTGTAAAAAAAAGTGGGAACTTTTTTTCCCCTTGTTGCAAAATAACTGTTGCAGCTGTTGCTGCAAAATCCATTCCTATGTGGTATTGAATTAACATTAACTGTTATATATATTTTCTCTGACCTGGATAAAATGTTACAGTTTTCTAAATACTGTATTCCATGTATGAACAGTTCTAAAATGGACCACGGTTACGCCCTGTGGATAGAGAGAGTTAACCTGAAGCATATGTTGTTGGCCCTATAACTGAGGCTCTGTTCCAATTACTATCCCTACTGGCCAGGATAAACAAGAAAAGTGGTTGAATTTAACTCATGCCAAATGTTATTTACTGGCAAGCCATATTGACAGGTAGGAGCCCGGATCTGCCTTCTGCTAGGAATAGGGTTACCGGGCCATTTATTCTCCCATCCACGGCCAGTGATTGACCATCATTTATTGTTATCGTGTTCATTATGGCCCAAGCTATAACCGGGTTTGATTAAAAGACATTTCGTGGCTAAGGCATCGAGGTCCAAGAGATCTTACATTGGCAGTGTTGTTATAAAAATTAAGATCAGACTAGTGATTGGGTATGTGTATTACTGGTAGTCAGAATTTGATGTTTCTTTGTTGAAATAGTACGAACTTCAGCTGAATTTCAAACATCATGAGGGTGTAAAAGGCCAGCATGTGTACTAAGTCGTCCCCCCCCCCCCCCCCCCCAAATGGTATTTTCAGTTGAGTTCAGCTGTTCCTTGCAGGCGTTTCAAAGAAAGTGAGAACATTCATTGTTTGGAGGCACTTACTTTAGTGTCATAATTTAAATGCATGCAGTAAGCTGGTGGTAGTAGGTTACTAAAAATTCATGCACTTTTAAAAAGTTTATTTCCTTTTTGTATTATACAACAAATATATTTGTAATTAGGTTGCATCACCAAGCTTTCTAAAGGAACTGTACCTGGGTACTTGTTGAATAAAACTGTGGTTTCCCACACGTTATGCCTGCAAGTTTGCCATATGCGCCGTTTATCCTTGTAGTGGTAAAACCCTGCAAGGAATTGCATTCTTTTTCTTTCTTTTTCTCTGCTTTACCACAGATTTCGGTTTTCTTAACAGGGGACCACTGTTTACTCAGCAGCGGGTAGCACTACTGTAAATTTTAAATGATCCCGGAGGCAGCGGGGGTTTCCAGGCATATGGCCCTTGGCGTCTCGAGCTGTCAGGATTCCCTACTAGACTTGTAAAGTGTTGAGAGAATGTGGGCTACTTTGTTATGTGCCATGAACAAGAAAAGGAACACTTTTCTTCTTTTCTTTCTGATGTGAAATTTTGGCACCCCTCGTGGGAAACACCAAGTCTGGAAATAGACCATTTTAGCAGATATATAAAGCTTGCCAAACCGGTCCTCCGAATGGAATAATTTGTTGAGTGCTGAAACTTCTCTAACACAAAGAGAGAATTAATGCAGTGCAGCACAAGTAATTTTACCCTTGGGCCTTTCACTTATATTGCCCTCCTGTTTCTGTCTTGTTGAAAAAAAAAAATCATGGATATTTTCCAGTAACGTTGTGCAAAGTTTTGTTTCATTTGGGTGGCCATTTCAAGAAAGGAAGTTATACAAATTAAGGCCTTATTAGTGAACCTTACTGTACTATAAAGGTACTGTCCTGAAATATGGCTTGAGAAAGTCATGATGAAACCGTCCAGAAAAACCTGTGTGTATATGAAAGATATTGTAGCTTAAATTCATATAATCTGATAATCGGGAGACAATTTGAGTAGCTGTTGTAACTGAAGAATTGTGGCCTTGATGTCAGTTTATCAGAATTCTATGCTATCCTTGTTCACAACAAATTGAACAAACCATGGCTAAATGAGTACACCCATACTGGTATGGTATTGAAAATGAAGCTGGCGAAATAGTACCTGGAGGTCCATATGTCGCACAGTGCAAAATGGACCCCCGGGCCCTTCGGTAACTGACCGTCCCAATATTATGAAGATTGACTACATCCGTTCATTGCTGGCACAGAACACTAATAGTGTATGGTGGAAAGATTTTATAGCCACATTCCGGGGTGGTGGTGGGGATACATGAAAATTGTTGAATGATCCGGGCGGCAGTCCCAATATCATGTATATTCTTCAGTATCTCTATAAACACAGCTTTTAACCTGTCAGTTCTACTATATTTTCAGGTACTGTCACTTGGAGCAGAAGTCCTTCCCGAATACAAACTCCAGACACCGAGGATTAACCGCTTCACCATTCTGCATTATTCCCCCTTCAAAGCTGTTTGGGACTGGCTTATTCTCATTCTTGTCATCTACACGGCGATATTTACCCCTTACGTGGCGGCGTTTCTTCTTAACGACCCCACGTACAAAAGCAACGACGAGGACAACCCTTATGGGCGTTACCAGGACCCGCTTACCATCATCGACCTCATCGTGGATATCATGTTCATTATTGATATCCTCATAAACTTCAGGACTACCTACGTGAACAAAAACGACGAGGTAGTCAGTCACTCTGGAAAGATCGCTGTCCACTACTTCAAAGGCTGGTTCTTGATTGACGTCGTTGCTGCCATACCTTTTGACCTGCTTTTGTTTGGCTCAAAAACTGATGAGGTGAGGTTGAATGTACCCATACTACCAATGCTACTGGTGGTATCATAACTATCATAGCTCAGACTGAAATGACGTAATATTGATGGTTTAATTGGATTGTAGTATTGTACCAAGTTTACAGAGCTATGATACATCATGAGTTGTTAAGATAACCATGATAACATGTTTCTGATTTTGAGTACCGAATTCTCAATTGCAGAACAAAAGAACAGCTTTACGCATCATGCTCATTGTTACGCGTAACATGTGTACCGGTTTTGGTTAATCACATGTGGAACCTTGCCTTAACACCACCTCAGCAATTATAACTGTGCTTGTCTGACCAAAATTTATAAAACAGTGTTACTTCATTTCAGAAAGACCACCCCAGAATTAAGACCGCTTTGGTCTTAACTCTGAGGTTCCAATGTAGTAATTACACTGTACTCACAGTGCTGTGCATAAGTTCACTGTACTATTCTGAATTGTGTGGTGGGATTATTCTCAGGGTGAATTTAAAGATAGAGGGTCACTGTACAAGTATCTCTTGTATTATCATGATTATCAGCTGGGTTTTTAACTTAAATAAAAAGCTTGTACTATGGTACCAATTACCTGGTTAAGTTAATGTTCTGGTAGGGTAATGATTTCAGCATCTATATAAAGTTAACAAATTTTGTAAACTGTAATATACAATTTCCTAGTCTATGCTCTCTTCTCTAGCTCTTTTAAATGGATCTACATAGGCGCGACTGTATAGGTACATGTAATATTTCTGTTAGAGTTGTTTCTTATTCTGGTGTTTACCTTTTCCTGCCCCTGTGACATTTAAGAACTTTGAACCCACCATCTGTACATGTACAATGTAGCTATAGTTTTTGTCATGAAGGGTAGCATATATTTGTAAAATACTAAAGACTATGTCATGTGTAATGGAGATATGTTGCAGGACCCTAGAGTATCATGAGTATAGGGGAAGTAGGTACACTGGCACTCAAATGCACCTGTGTGAAGTGCATGTATGTACTGTGTATTTACATTTAACATGTGTTTAACCCGCTTTAAAACTTGCTATTGATTTGAAACAAACAATGAAGTTGCTTTTTTTTTCTTCCCTTTTCCTTTACAGACAACGACACTAATAGGCTTACTAAAGACTGCACGTCTGTTAAGACTTGTCCGAGTTGCTAGGAAACTCGATCGTTACTCAGAATACGGTGCTGCAGTATTGCTTTTACTTATGGCGACATTCGCCCTTATTGCTCATTGGCTAGCCTGCATATGGTATGCTATAGGAAATGTAGAAAGACCGAGCCTTGCCGATCCGAAAATCGGCTGGCTAGACGAACTAGCGAGACAGACTTACCAACCATATGTCAACGATACCATGGGCCCCTCGATCAAGTCGAAGTACATCACAGCATTATATTTCACCTTCAGTAGCTTGACCAGCGTGGGATTTGGAAATGTCTCCCCAAACACAAACTCGGAGAAGGTCTTCTCAATCTGCGTCATGCTGATTGGCTGTAAGTATCTCATATAAGGAAAACTTATCTTCAATGACCACTAATCTTGAAAAATATACCCATGTGAAGTTGTCCCTGTGATTTACATTTCAATTGATAACTGTGATTAAGGGAGCTTCTTTTATGGACTGCCCGTATGCATGAGTTTGTATTCTCATGGTCTACTGTTGCCTCAGGATGTATACACAATCATGTAAATTCTTCAAAAAAGCTTCTGTTGGTAAGTAATGGTAAAGGGATTTGTGATTAAGTGTTGCACTGTGAATGATTATAGATGTATTAACATCTGGTCATGGTAAGGGGAATGAACTATAAGTAGAATTAGCACTGATCGGTTTCGTAAATTTTCGTAATAGCTTGAGGTTTGCTACGTTATAACAATATAAGGACTCGTCCGAGTCCGAAAAATTTTGAAAAAAAAAAAAAGAATATTACATCAGTTGTAGGTCATATGGCATAACCTGCAGCTTGCAATATCCGACTTTATGTATAAATCGATTTCTGTAATTATGCAAAAAGGTAGTGGGTTTTGTTTGAAAGCTCTTAGCTGCTTAACAGTAGTTAGCCTAATAATTATACATGTATGTTTTATGATGTATACTTTAGGTTTTACTGTATTACAAAGTTAATTACAAATTCAGTAATCATTGATAAATACATACACATAATAATTTGTACCACAGTGAATGCTGCCATTAAGAACATTGTTATTCTGTCATCCTATCTAGTGACATGTGTAATGACCTTCAGAAGCCTAACTTACTTAAATTGTTCACTGGGCCACTGGCACATGTATCTAATATCTATTGACTGAAACACTTGTGTCAAATCCTGATGGAACATGTATCTCTGTGTGTACTCAGATAAGATCTTTCCAAATACCAGTATTTGACCAGCAACATTTTGCTTCTGGCAGCAATGATCAGTGAAACTAAAGCTGAGAAACTGAAACAAAAACCCAATGACCGGTACTAGGTATATATTATTCTAAAACTTACTTAAACCAACCTATTGACCAATAGGTATATCACTCTCTGTTTAGTGGTACATGTAAGTACATACACCTAGTTTCCCATGCTACATTTTTTTTGCTGTATCCTATTGCCATCAGCCCTGATGTATGCCAGCATCTTTGGTAACGTCAGCGCCATCATCCAGCGCTTGTACTCGGGCACCGCGCGCTATCACACACAGATGCAGAAGGTGAAGGAGTTCATCCGCTTTCATCAGATCCCCAACGTGCTTCGACAACGGCTGGAGGAATACTTCCAACATGCCTGGTCCTACACCAATGGAATCGATATGAACATGGTAACCGAACCCAAAAATATTCAGACACTATATGTCCTCAGTCTTTCCACGGGGATGGATTTGATTATTTGAGTTGACTTGATGCCCTGTAACTAACTGTTAACATTTTTAGGTTGGATATCTGTAGGCAAAAAGTTAGAAACATAAGATTGGAGCTACATGTCTTTTTTCAAAGATTACAGTTCAGTACAAATATTGACATGGCAATGACATAGACAGCCTGTTGTAACTGGCAAAGTCATAACTGACATGTTTACAGGCTATGCTTGAGAATTGGATAATATACGTATGTAGCATTCTACAGATACAAGTATAACACAGGGTTTACACATTAAAAGTGTGTAGAAGCCATTCTCTGTATAAACAAAAAACCCAGTAGAGCTTTGAAGCACTGCTATGATCTTTGTCCGGATCCACAATTTTTCAGGATAGGTGAATGTCCATATCAATGAACTAAAGGCAGCTTCTATATATATCTACATGTATTACCATACTGGTAGAATAATGTATCTTGGTACACGTGGTACATGTACATGCAATACTGTATTCATTGGATTAAGCACACAACTTGCTTGTAGAATTCAATCACTCGGAAGCACACAGTGCCCTTACAATTCTTACCCTATATTGATTTACTTGGACATAAAAACTTTCTAATTGAATGGCCCTTGCCGTTTAACATTATATGAGCTAGGGAGACTGCTGAAAGGCCTAGGTAAAAAACATACAGGTACCATGCAGTTAATACAATGAATACGGGTGATTCCCTTTAATTAATGTGTTTGACAATTGTTAAAATACAAATACTAAAATGATGGGAGAAGCAGGTTAATAAGTCTTCGATAAAAGCAAACTTAAATAGATAAAAAGTGTATCTATATTGTCCATGAAGTAACAGTATTATACATATCCACTTTGAAAGTTAGGGCACAAAATATGTAGAACTCTTGTTAAAAATACATATCTTATCAGCCTGGAATATAATTACTCAATTTTCATTAATCGATCATCACGTCTTAGTCTTATCAATTTGTGTTTCCTTTGTCACACTGTTATTCCTTAATTAATATGTATCATATAATATCTTTTCTTTTGAACTTCCTGTTATATTTATTTAATTGCCTTTGAGAATGTTTTAATGAAAAGGGTGTGATATAAATGTCATAATAATAATAATAAGCTAAATGCTTGTCCTGTAAAATACCAAATTTTGTCCTCTTTATCATGCTAGGTCCTGAAGGGATTTCCGGAATGCCTTCAGGCTGACATTTGCCTGCATCTAAATCGCAATCTGCTTACCAACTGTTCAGCATTTAAAGGTAAGTCATACCTGTATAATATGATGAAAAAGGGAGGCTGGGACTTGCTCTGTGTTGGAAGGTTAATGTGATTATTATTCCAGGTATAAACAGGGCTACCTTGTATATTCCGGTGAGGTATAGATGTATGTACAGTGATGTATAATTCCAGCGAAGTATAATTCCAGCGAGGTATAATTCCAGTGATGTATTATTCCAGCGAAGTATTATTGCATTATCTATCATGTGTTCTTGCATTGTACAATTTATATTATATTATTGCTGTTGACAAATGCAAATACAAAATACGCATGCATGTGTTGGAACATGCCTTAGAGAAACACATGACATGTGTTCAGACAAATACATGACATTCAGACAAATATGCCTGATATTGGATTGATGCCAGTATTGGAACAAAGACATTGATACTGGTACATGTTATGCGAGGCTATTATACATGTGTATTTGTTCTCAATAGATTACAACATGGTAGGATCATGTTGTACAGATTTTATGATTTATATTACCAAACTGGGTTAAATGTGTTGTTGAGGAATTGCCCATTGTTTGTCTTTTTTTTCTGAATGGATAATAGGAAGTATTTCACAGCACAAATCATGACATAAATATTTTATTTCATTCAGGGATCAAAGTATATTCAATATGCGCTCTTTAGCCAGTCACATCTGGCGTATCAAAGCTTCAACCAGTCAACACTGGGCACGGGTTTTGCACCTTTTCAGCCCTTTTAGGTATGCAGGATAGACATATATATACATGTACAGTGGTCCCTCTCTTATAAAGGACACTCTCAAGAGAGGACACCCCTCTAGAAAGGACACAGATTCCTGGCAGCAAGTACTATGAATGTACCGGTATGTAATTCTCCCTCTCACCAAAGGACACCTCGCTAATGAGGACAGAATTGTTTGGCAGAAGGGGTGTCCTTATTAGAGGGGGACCACTGTATAGACATCTAATCCTTACCTGTTTTTATCTTGTGTCACTGTTTTCTAGGTGCCAGTCCTGGGTGTCTGCGGGCTCTGTCAATCAAGTTCAAGACGACACACGTCCCACCGGGAGACACGTTAGTTCATTGCGGTGACGTGCTGGACGCACTGTATTTTGTCTCCAGAGGGTCCATTGAAATACTCAAAGATGACATCGTCATGGCTATTCTAGGTATATGCATAAATACAGTGGAGTCCCCCAATTAAGACTGTGCATTGTCGAGGCATAGCACTGGCTTGAAACATTTGTTCAAGCAAAACATGGTGTTAGTACTGGGAAGGTTTTTTTGCATGTATTTATGGGGTGGTCTTGATTTTCAATTTCACACTGTACAACGCTGTCATAGTGATACAGTGGGTTCTCACAGTTAAAGCCACTACAAAAAGTAGTCCTGTTCTGACACAGCCCGAGGTTTGAAACTGATATTGGTGAAAAGCGTGAAGTGCGCCGAGAAGTCCGAACAAAGGATAAACTGTAAGCATGATGTATCAAGTGGGAAGAACTATTAGATATATGAGCTTTCTAAATCTGGTTTTAAAAATAGATCTTATAGATTATGTAATTTTTCTGTTGCTCCTCACTTGAGAGAGCCCTCTGTTATGCAACCACTCTGCTGTAAAACCACATCTGTTTGGCTCTTTGACTAATGCTGCAATTTTATGCCTAGAAATGCTCAAGTAAGGGACTGAACTGAGCGTTGTTATAACCAGTAGTCAACATGTACTTTTAATATCTTTCCATTATCATCAATCCAATGTCTTCAAAATGACTCTTGTCTCATGCTGGAGAGGGCATTATTCCAAGTTGGGTGGAAAGGTGTTTTAGGTCCTTTTCTGCTCAAGTGATGGCTCGGTAAACTGAGGCAAGTAGTGCATAGGCAATGAAGTGAAAGTGCTCACACTTGATTCAAACTCACATCTTATTGCTCTGCTAACATGGCACTTTTCTTCCAAAAAGGGGAACCGTATACTTGACTAGTAAACTCTTTTAATTTTATTCATGCAAAATAGAGGAATTTGAATTCTGTAGCTCAGAAAGTATGGATCATGCTGCTTACTTTAGGACCTGGTAAACCATCTTGAAATCTGCATACCCCGAGTACCTACATGTATATGTGTGCCCAGGTATATAGCCCTGGTGAAACAGATATGAAAATCACAGGATGAAAAATGAGAATTTTCAGAACTGAGGTTTGCAGTATTATGGGTTTTAGTGCTTTGTGTTGGTACTACCAGCTATTGTTGATTGAGGCATCTCATCTTTTGCATGGGATCCCCTATGGGGTTACTAACTTTTTTGACTCCCTTCCTGCCTCTACCCACCCGCTACCTGCCACAATTTTTTTTTTGGTCTTTCGATGATGTTGAACCTATCCATTGTGAAGGAAACATCAGTTTAGATTTTGGTGGTATTTTGCAGAAACATGCATGTGAAGTCTGTTCGGGAACAGAATATCTCAGCTGCAGTGGTTTTGGATTGAGTCCAATTTTTGAGTAAAACTTACTCCAGTATGTATTCCGTCTGTCCAAATATAGTGAAGAAAACATTGGATTGAGCTGATATTTTACAGAAACATGCTTATGGACAGTCTCCAGGGACAGTGAATAATTATTTCATCTGTGGTCAGATTTTTTGCCCAGTCTTTCTATAGTGTTTTCATGTGGGCTGCCCCCCCCACCCCCCCCCCCTCACATTGCACAGCCATCGACTATCTAGTGTTTTACTTCTGGCTGTCTAGACGTCAGATGTAGCAGAAATTTTAACTCATCAGTAGTCCTGGTAGTACCAGCCGATTCATAGAAATATTGATTACTGTTATCCTTGCATCACCGGCCATTGTTAGATACTATGGCAGCCCACCTGAGGGTCTGTGTGACCTGGTCTCAATTTGCCACATCTGGAGTCCTTGAATCATGAGTAATTGGATGAAATTAAAAAAAAGAGGCGAAGAAAAAAGATATGTTAGTGGTATGAATCCTCATTTCAGTGCGTTGGAAGTAATATTTTTGAGACGATATTGTCATGCGTTGATATCACGACTGTTAGCTGTCGAAGTGGATTTGTAATGCATGAGGTTCTACCTTATTTGCATCTGGCACCCCCTCAGTTTAATGGAATCCACAGCTGTTTATCTCAAAATCGGCAACTGTGAGCACAATACCAGGGTGCAGTGACAAAACGGGAAAATGATGAAGAAAAGAAAAAGTGTAGTGAAACTCCGTCTAAAGTCCAGCCCAGAAATAAGACCATCCTGGAATAAGAATAACTCAATTGACCAAAAGTTACAGCATGTACAAACCAGTATACTGGCCATGTACATACACACATATATGATTTTATGAAAATGGAAAGCGTAATCAAACTAACCACACTAGCTATTCAGCCATTATATGAAAGTGGTTCTTTATAATTAATAGGCAGTCCGCTCTCACAAAAAAGGTTCTTTTCAACATCTGAGTAGCAACAAATGACAAGGAAAAAAATATAGTTCTTCCCAGATAACACATGTGACGCTGACTGAACTGTGACTTAATGAATAAACCTGACCATTTTGTTGAGTGTATACCTGAGATTGTTAACAATTGAAAGCCCTGTTTGTAGCAACCTGGGAATTAATTGGGATTAAATTTGCCCTGTTTGATATGTCAAAAAATTACCTTCTGTTACAATCAGTGAATCCGCCAGGAGAAAAATTCTTGGGTATTGATACACTGATTACAGAGTATACCAAATTTAGAAACAGTTTACAACAGACTACAAGTAACAGACAATTTGACTTACAAACACACATATAAATGTTAATACAATTCTGCTGTAGGGTGTAGGCTGTACTACGTGACTGGCTCCAAAGTACATGGTCCCAGAAAAGCACAAAAGTCCTGTGATATTCGGACCCAGATTGCAAAAGTGCTTGAATAAATGCAAAGAATGTGATTGGGACCCAAAGATTTTTTGATAAATACCAGTTGAGACTTTGGGACACCTTTCAGACAAATCCTGTGAAGGTCCTTGGCTTTACGGTGTTTTGTACATTCTGTTCTTCTCATCCTTCTAGGTAAAGAAGACGTGTTCGGTGAGAACCTATGTCAACACGAGACTATCGGCAAGGCGAGCTGTAACGTCCGAGCCCTCACCTACTGTGACCTGCACAAGATCCACAGAGATGACCTACTGGATGTCCTGGAGATGTATCCAGAGTTTGCTCAGCACTTTGTCCGGAATCTGGAGGTCACCTTTGACCTCAGGGATGTACGTATCTACTGTGTATTGTAGTGTGATCTGTTATCATTCTGCTTCTTCATATTTTCATCCTTACACTTCAGCGGTTAATTTCCAAAGAAAAGACACTCAAAAAAATAACCACTACATGTATTTGCAGTGTCTGTAAACAATTGTATGAAATAACATTTTAAATGATCGGCTGATAGTGGCCACTTTGGCTTTAACCATGGGTAGTCTTTAATTCCTGAAGTGGATTCCACTGTGCATGCAATCAAACCTGAGAATGAAGACCACCCCAGGTTTCAGGACAGTTGTTAGTACACGTAGCCTTTTTGGGTGACCCCAGTTGAAAGTTCCCACTGGAGCAGATAAACCCGACTCACAAAGTCTTTGTTTCTTATTGTTGTGTTCCCATTTGCCAGGAGGATCTGACGGTTTGCCAGCAGCCTCCAGTGGAAGAGGAAGCTCCCTGCCATACGTTTCTACGAAATCGGAAAACCAAGTCTTCCATCTACAGGAAATCTGTAGCAGCAAGTCAGTGTTGACAACCCAGCGTTTAAATTATTTTGTAAAGCTTGAGATATTATTGGTCGTTCATGTGGCGAACAGGAAATACCAAATTATATATATACATGTACATATATATACTGGTATCTGATATATTTCTTGAGCAGAAATACTGTTGTGGAAACAGAAGACCTTATAAATTGTACCTGTAGTAAAGTTTGAAAGCATGTTTGAAAGATGTACATGCAAATATCAAATTAGGAGCCAGTTGATTGGTTGTAAGCAAGAGGGAGCTAGTTAGGTGATGAAAGAAAGAAATTTTAAAATATAACAATGTATGAGTGTAAAGTTACCTAATTCAAAATAACAAGAAGGATTTCCTGAAACTAAGGGAAAAGTTCAATATGCAGGGATAAAAAATTTATTACAGACACTTCCTGTTTTGAATTACAAATGAAATACTGAAGTGGACATATTAATAAGGAAGGTATTAACTGAGCATATTATCTACCCCTTTCAATACAATTTTAGGCTTTTAGCTGAATATATATGGTACAGGTAGTTCCCGAAAGAGTCAAATTAAATTTGGACCCACTTTGTATGGACTTCCAAATGTTGATTTCTGGAAACCTTTAAGTTGACAAAAGAACTGAAGCTCACTAATCACTGTGGGAGCCATTGGTCTTTGCATGCTCAAGATGAGCTTTGGATTGGAGATTACTTTGTGTAGAAACTGGCTCCTGAATCACCCAAATGATTTTTTTCCAGCCAAAATTTCCTTTAAGCTACTGAAAGTTTTTTTCCCTGTTCCAGCCCACAATGCAGATTTCAACCCGAGTCGTGCAAAAAGGGTCGGTAGGCGTCCATCGGATGTGGACACAGCTGACGTTCCGAGCAGCGATGACGAGAATTATCGGGAGAGTGGAATCGGCATTCTGGAGTTTTCACCAGAGAAAGCGGGACGGGACGTCATCCCGGCCAACTATAACTTCCCGGGTAACCGGGACCGAGACAAATCTCACAGCGGGGTGTTGTCAACTGTCACTGGTAGGCTGGGAAGGACACGTTCACTAAATATATTTGTTGCTTGAATAAAAACAGTTCACTACAGTTTACATGGTTTAAGCCCATCTTAGAGTGAATACTAAGGTTCTAATTTGCAAGTGGTTATAAATTAAGTACATTACATTAAAGACATGTATAGTAATGTACTTTGTGGATAGCCTTAAAAAGAGGTGGCTTTTAAATTGCAGAAACCAATAAATAGCCTGTGTCTGGACAACAGATTACTGTAAAATATTCTGAGGCCAGGTTACAAGGACAGTTTATGTAGCCATATACATGTGTAGGTCATATTAAATCTAGATTCGGTTGTACTCCCGTTTGTGTAAAGACATATAGTTGTAAAGGAGCAGGTGGACTATGAGCTTCAAGTGGCTTTAAGATATCACCAGATGAGAAGGTCGTTTCTTCAAGAAAGTCTTTAACATGCAAAAAAGTTATGATTACATGTGTGTCACACTTGGTGATATGTAATACATGGTAGTATAGTGTATGTAATAAAGTGAAGAAATCTGAAATAAATTTATCCTGGTTACATCTGGCAGGTGCATTATCTAGCTGGAACAACGTAGTCAATGCAGTGACGGGGTCCAGCATGCAGAATATCGCCCACGGCCACAGTCAAGAGATGGCGCCACTACTCAACACCGGAGTTGAGCCACAAAGCCCCGACAATCAAAAGGTGTGTACGTGCTTTAAAAGATATGAGAAAAATATATGGTTTTTGTCTTCAAATTGGATGAAAACTGAAAGTGTGATCCTGATTGTCTGGGATTTGTCACATGGTCGACACCATAACTCCATCTTGAGATTACCGTGAGGATTGAACATCAGTAATGTTTGGTCTAAACATGTTCTTAGCCCAAAATTCCATGGAATGGTAATTAATAAAGGTAATTAATAAAGGTTAGCATCCATTGTCAGTACTATAGCCAGTGACACATACATGTACATACATATATTTCTGGTATAAATGCTCTTCCAGTTTAAGACCACCTGCTGTTTATGTCTGCCTTAGTAAGTCTTAAAATGCAGACACAACTGTATTAACCATTGTATGTAACATTGTTATACTTAAGTTCACATGTCTATTGTTCCAGAGAGTGGTGTCAAGCTCCAGCGTCCCCAAGTCGACCTCCAGTATGACCCTTCCTGTGTCCAGTCCTTCTAGTCACTCCCAGTTCGATGATGTCGGTACAGTACAGGGTCCCTTCCCAACAGGACAGGGGTCATTACCCCCGCCGCATGAGGTCAAGTCTGTGCAGGCGGAGGAGGTCGAGAAACGTCTGGACGATATGGCCAGGTATCGAGTATATGGTGCAACTGCTGTTGGCAGTATACATGTATATACAGTGGAACCAAATTATAATGCTAATTTTGGGATCCAAGGTTTCAACTTGTGCTATAAGTCAAACAGCCCTTTTCTGTCCCAAAATGGGCTCAAAATGAAGACAAACCGCCTTCTAGTGAAGTTTTTGTTGACTTTGAAATCCATAAGTAACCTGCGCTATAAGCGAACAAGCCTTATAATGGAGGACATTGTAATCAAGGTTCCACTGCATATATTAAGTGTGTTAGTTTCTTGGAAAATATGTTTTAAACACCTCAACGGTTCACCATGTAGGGAGTATGGAAGACTGTTGTAAAGACACCGCTAGTATTAATAAAAAAAAAAAAATCCAAAAGCAGTTCAGTCTAAATTTTTGTACTGAAGTCAAACTCTCGGGCAATCGCAATCTTCATATCAGTGACATGTCCCATGTGCCACCTGGGCCAATTTCTGGAAGAACCATGGTCCAAACGTAGTTTTAAGCATGGAAATCAAGACCATGGTTATAAAGGTGATTAGCGACTTTTAAGTTTATCTCTACCTAGACTTGAAAGCTACAATGTATATAGAAAATGGCTGCAGCACTTCTAGAAGTAAGGAGTAAATCGGGAGCGCATAGTGAGAATCATATTAAACTGACAGTTGTGACGCATGAACATATGGACCATGGTTTTACCTACGTGTTAATTAAGACTCTTTAATGACCAGAGTGCAGTTGAAAACATTTTCAAGTGAATTTTATTGTATATTTGTAATTATTTGCGAGTATATAGATTTAATAAAATTGCATCAGTAAGGCCTAAAAAAAAAAGTAATATGTTTCTGGTCCTGGCACCTGTTCAAAACTGATGCGGCGACGCGGTTTTTTTTTTTTTTAACGTAAACTTTTTTTTTCAGATGTACTT
>JAAUYG010024021.1_pt1 | contig 22730 bp, 6 predicted proteins | sample 7278091 | NCBI WGS metagenome assembly JAAUYG01 (sample SAMN14350201, study PRJNA611818) | marine sediment metagenome | isolation source: surface marine sediment (0.6m) | place: French Polynesia: Moorea | collected 2018-08 | reverse complement strand
CCCACCTTCCGACTACATCATCACCTTGCATCTCAAAAAAATCGTCAAAACTGGTAATTCTGCTAAGTATTTGTCCTAAAGGCCTAACTGGGTTGGGTCGTTTTGACTCAATTAACAGTTACTTATTAGCTTCTATTTATGACCTGGTTCCATGTCTTCTTTTTCAGAGTAATTGTTCACTGTTGCACTGTTTTGCACTGTAAGACATGTACCGAAATAAACATACATGCATACATACACAACTAGTACCACATGTATGGGTTACCTTTGACCTTGTAGTATGCAATGTCATTTTGGGGTCGTTATTCAGTGCATTTGTCTCAAAATGGCCTGTAGCTCCAAAACGACTGGTTGTACAGCAAAACCGACTGAAATTTGGACTCTAGCGATTAGCAACACATATATGGGGTACCTTTTGTGTTCAAAGTCTTTTTGGGGACTCGGGAATACTAGCAAATCATATATGGTGTACATTTGATCTTGTAGGGTTCACGGTCATTTTGGGGTCCTTCGGTGCATTGTCTCAAAATGCCCTGTAACTCCAACATTTCTGGTCATAGAAGGAAATGGACTCATTTTAGGATTCAATTTGGGACTCATGGACACCAGTATCACATATATAGTGTACGTTTGACCTTGTAGTGTTCCTGGTCATTTTTGAATCATTTGGTGCACTTGTATCAACATGACCTGTTATTCAAAACCATCTGGTCGTAGAAGGATACTGATTGAAATTTAGGACTCAAAAACACTAGTACAGCAAATCATATGAACTATCCTTGGGCCCCAAGTGTCAGTATATAGGGTACATAGGGTACTGGATCTACATTAGACTCACGTGGAAATGATGACAGTCGTTTTGGGGTCATTGGGTGCGCTTGTCTCAAAATGGCCTGTACATGTATCTCGAAAACGGCTGCTCATACAGCGAAACGGAGTGACATTTGAGACTAGGGCATACTAGTAACGCATACAGTGTGTACATTTGACTTTGTAGTGTTTCGAGGTAAGTTCGTGGACTTTTCACAAAATGGCCTCTAAGTCGAAAACGGCTAGCCATAGAACGAAACAGAGTGAAATTTGGGACTCGGGAATACTAGCAAATCATATATGGTGTACATTTGATCTTGTAGGGTTCATGGTCATTTTGGGGTGTATTGTCTCAAAATGCCCTGTAACTCCAACATTTCTGGTCATAGAAGGAAATGGACTTCATTTTAGGATTCAATTTGGGACTCATGGACACCAGTATCACATATATAGTGTACGTTTGACCTTGTAGTGTTCATGGTCATTTTTGAATCATTCGGTGCACTTGTATCAACACGACCTGTTATTCAAAACCATCTGGTCGTAGAAGGAAACTGATTGAAATTTAGGACTCAAAAACACTAGTACAGCAAATCATATGAACTATCCTTGGGCCCCAAGTGTCAGTATATAGGGTATATAGGGTACTGGGTCTACATTAGACTCACGTGGAAATGATGACAAGGATGGCATTAGCTTCGAGTGTGAGGACGGATTGTTTCGTCAGTATTATTAACATAAACAAAATCTTGCTGACCTTCTATATGTCCATGTGATCATTTAGTCACTTCCAGTGCAGCGAACTCCATTTGGAAATGGTGACACACGTACTATATTATGTAGTCAAGATTCGCTTTTGAACATTAAGTAACACTAAAGAAACCCGGCAACATTGGACAGTAACTTTAGAAAACATTTGCCATGCTTACTGCATTGAGTGCATTTGTGTAGCCTCGTGTGCAGGTACAATTTACTTTGTTGTATAAAACGTACTGAGTTACTGAGTCGATTATAGTGGTATAAGATCATGACTTCCCGACGATTCCTTTCCCAAAGATCGCATAACATTTACCTTCACAGCTTCGAGGCTGGTATGAAGTGAAGCAACAAACTGCATGTTTCGCATATCATGCATATATCTACCAATGAATGTCTACTCTATTTTTAGGTGTGTACCTACTCTGATTTCTTGGCTTTCTATTATTATTATTATTACTCGCTTAATATAGATACCAGCTTCATTCTACGCACATTACTACATCTGTCTGAATGAAGACAGAGAGAAGGTAAGTGAGTGCTGGACAACTGAGTGGAAATGGTTTAACACCTGGCAGCTGAAGATGAACTCGGCAAAAAACGGCCATCATGGTGCTTCTAAATCAGTCTGTGCACATTGGTTGGGGGTGGGGGATGGTCAGCCTTAAAACCAACTGGATTTCAGCCACCCATGGTCATATCTACGACTGCAAGTTCGGTGGTTCGGATTCTTTGGTGGATTGTATGCGGATGTACGTGTGGTGAGTTAATTTGGACCTGTCTTGTTTGGGCCGAGCGATCTGCGCCCGACAGTTTTTGGATGCCAAACCACCGAGTCAATTCCGCCACAGGTGAGCAGAAAGGAATTAGACCATTACACCAACTCCAAACAGGCCAGTCGGTTGCCTAACTCATTAATGCCAAGCTGAGAAAAAACTCCCAGTTTTTACATCTTTGGTGCGAAGCTGTCGGGGATCGAACCCCGGCCTCCCACACCCCTAGCGGACGCTCTAACCACTATGATATGGGGCCTGTGGCACATTGATTGTTCCATCCATCTACTTGTGAGCAGGGGAAATCCAATCGACTTCCTTTGACGCCTCCAGATTTCTTTGGACATTTGTCTAAACTAACGTCAGAAATGGGCGCCGTGTGCACTTCACTCCAGAGTCCTGAAATGTCATTGGGCATAGCAAATTACACCTGATATGTCGTGCACATAGCCATGGATTCACAGGAAGTGTTAGAGGGTAGCTGGATATTCCCTTTTTTTCAACAATAACTACTGATATAATGGATGGAGGGGTCGGTTTTAAATTCAGAAATTGTGTTGTTTACCAGCCACTGAATTGAGGACTACACTGACAAGGTGATATTGTGCATGCCCTAAACAAACCATGGCAAAAAGGTAAGAGGTATTCAGTATGAATTGGTCCAATGCATTCTAAACGTTAATATTGTCAAAACAGATTTGCCATATCCCTAGATTACCCGCGGCTGTCTTTCTAGATGTGTTAATTCCAGTATCCAATGCAAATAAGATGATGCATAAGAACGCTCTTTTTACCCCATATTTACCGGAACTTCCAGAATAGATTCATTGTTAAATTTCCATGGACGTGTAGAGTGTCGAATAGGACCGACTTAATGCACCATTCCAGTCCCCAGAGGCTGGAAGTGAGAAGACAGACAAATATGAAACTGCAGTGTCTAAATACCCACTGCAGGGCACCTGAACTTGACCAATTCCCATTTTCTAGAGACTCAGTGTCTGTCCAATCCATGTCTAATATGCCACATTGGGGGTGGGGTGTTGATTAAATGGTGCATTACTCCCACATTTATGCAGCATATACATATACATCGCTTCCCATGGTATTTTGCAGTACCTGCAGCATGCCACTTTAATCAGTGTGCGATTAGCTCTTCATTGATGGCTGGGGAGGTAATTCAACACACCTATAATGATATTGCCATTGGCTAAATATGCATGCTGGTAGGCCTGATAGAACTTGTGGTATATTTTAAATATCAGAATGTAACCCAGGGGCAGGTTGGTGGACATAATTTACCGTTTTATCAAAGGTGACATTGTTATACAACTCATCTGTAGCTGCAAGTCATTATACATGTATTTCACCGTAGGTTCAAAGAAAAGTTGAGATGTTACTCGTAAGACTCTACTTCGTGTTTGGCTCGCTTATCGGATTAGATTAAATCAGATTAGGGAACTGATGGAGGCTTAGGACAGGCGTGATCATGACAACTTAGTGTTATGCGTTGACCACAAGATAAGGCGTTTCTACTGTATGGCAAGTGGTAATGGAATGAAAGCTATGGCATCTCATTGTGGTTTACCTGCACTTTCAGTTCGCAAGCAGCTAACGATTGCAAGTTTGCAAATGAAATAGAGAGTCGTGTGTTTGTGGCCCGGCCTAGGCTAACTATCTGAGTTAATGTTGAGAGAGATTCTAGCAAAGGAATCAAGTATCACACTTGATTGAGCCATTGGGCTGTGGTAACCCCACTTATGAATGGAGCTGAAGCCAGGCCCTCTAGTTTGACAATGTAAGCTAGACCAACGACTTTTCCCTTCCGTTACATACCTTCATAGATTTGTGGATTAATCGTAAGTTTGCATCTTGTTGGAAATGGAAAAGATTTAAACTTCAGAATGTTACATGACATTGTATCAAGTAAACTCAGTATCGAATGCCACAAAACCTAAAAAAAAACTTGGTTGGGAATCATAACTGTGGGAGTGCGTTTTGAAAACTGTATTTCTGAAATCTCCCAATTGTACGAAATGGTTTCAAAATGACATCAAAGTGCATAATTTGTAATTTTCTATAGACTTATTTTTAGCAATTCTAGCAAAAAACTCTTGTATGAACTGTCATGTCATAGGGAATTCTATAAAGAGTGTTGTATAGAAACAGAGCGGTAGAGGGGATAGCGTTTTGAAAATTCTCTCTCTATATCGTCCCATGTCAAGAAATTTAAGTTTTGTTATAAATTCAAAATTTCAAAGATATAACATGTGACTTAACATATCCATAGATAAAATAAGTTGCACCCGCACAATTTCAAAATGCTACTCCTTCAAATCTCTTTAAATTATTCATTCAATTTCAGTTCATTTATTCAACAAATCATTCAGGTAATAATGTTCAAGAAATATTTGACATATAAATGTTAGTTGGAACGGAGAACACAGAAGCAAAATGTGCCTATAGGAGGTATTCCCTGAAGAGAAAAACAAACAAACAGAATACACTAAAATCCCTATATGAGCACAAATAAAACTGTAATGGTAAATTAAATCGGCATATTATTAAGGAAGAATAAGTTAAACCGTGACAATGACGTATTAAGACAGATATTGACCATAAATTAGCACTTTGTAAGTTAATGAGGTAAAGTAAAGCGGTCTATAGACATTGCGGATTGCTGTTTTTCACATAATTTGAGGGTAATACGCTTGATGGTTTACAAGAAAAAGAATCTTACGGACGGACAGACAATGGAGGCCAGCTCCAAGACAATAGCTCTTTTGAACTGACACAGTTAAGCAAAGTTGTCCTTGGTCACTAACAGTGCATTGTGGCATAATTAAAACAGGTAAGTGTTTTATAGAGACGTACATGTATATATTGTAGGCCTACCCATTTTATTCACGCACACTGTTGCACATGTCATTTGAAGTAGTTTGTGGGATGAATGCAGAGGTGGGGATGCTTCGCTTGAGATGTTTCATAGCGTCTCTCTCGTGACTCGAAAAAAAACCCCTCGAAATATATCTAGATTACTCTCGAATATTTCTTAGTTTAGGTACTGCAAAGTAAAACATTTAAAACTTCGCACGATAATAATTCTATAATTGAACAGTTAGTGTGTTGAACAATGAAATTTAGAAGCAAGAGGCACATGGTCCTTGACACTCTGCTTGACCTTTTGCCAGACGAAACCAGCATAGCTTTATGGATACTGGCACTGTAGCTGAGGTAACTTATCTTGAAAGTGCCATATACTTTTAAAGATTGGCAGATACAGAGAAAAGTAATAGTCTGTATTTTCCCCGAATACATGCTTTTTGTAAGGCTTGGTTGAAATTGGATGAAAACTGGGGAAGCAGCTGCCTTTTGAGAATCTTGACATCAGATATTCTGCAAAGTGCACCGAATGACCCCAAACCGATCTCAAATGACATGACCCAAAAAGTGCCCAACATATGGAGTTCATGAGATTGCAAGTCCTAAATTCTCATCCGTTTTTCTCTACGGCCAGCTTTTCAAGACACTGCACATTTTATGATTTTCTTATTTACTTCCATGTTCAAATTTCAAAGTGCAAAAAAATTTAAAAACTTGGCTATTGCCAAGAAAGGCAACAGCCTGTATACCTCCGTGGTAGCCATTGTCCTCATGAAGTTTGATTGACATTGAATGAAAATTGTAGGATGAGTAGCGTTTTGAAATTTCCAACCATATATGGTCCTGTGTCATACAGTTTTTAATTATTGACTGGTCGCCAAAAAGTAATTGTGTGAGAAGTAGCCTTTGGAAAATCTTAACATCTGAAATTTTGTATAGTACACTGAATGACCCGAAAGTGAACTCAGATGACCTGACCCGAAAAGTAACCTACATAATGGAGTTCCTAGGACCGTGAGCCAAAATGTTTCGCTCTACGTCTAGCCGTTTTCCAGATATTCAACATTTTATGATTTCCCATTGACTGGTTAAATTTCAAAGTTTCATAAAATTTGAAAAATACGAAATTTAAATAATCTCAAAAAGTTACTTTATAATTTTAATAATGTTTTTGAAATTTTCACTTCCATTGTTTCCCATGTTAACGAATTCGAAAAACAAATTGTTAAAATTTCAATTTCAACAAATATTCGAAAGAAATCCATGCAATAGGTCGATGCCAAAAAAAAAATCGATGTCAAAGACGGACGACGGACAAATATCGATTTCATAAGCTCTGCTGACATAGCAAGCAGAGCTAAAAACGACAAAAATTCGTAAAACAATTCTTTCTAAATTTCAAAAAATCCCAAATGTAGTTTTGTGAGGACCATTGGGAAGAAAATTCAGGAGAAGTTTCGGCTGACATTTGTAGAGGAACTGTGTCTTACTTTGTAGAGTGAACTCAACTTCACAAACTGTCACTGGCAATAAACAACAACACTACAGTTGGTAATTACAATATCACCTTGATCAACATGAATACTATGGCTTCTCTACTAAAGCATGACCATACCTGCCATCGTATGTATGTGAAATAACACAAAAATCACCAGAGCTATTATCAACTCGAGCAATAGCGAGACAATGCGTTATTTCACACATATTTATTTTTGGAAAACACGATAGACATTTCCTTGTACAACAATTCTTGAACATTTAGTGACTTTGCGTGTATGCGAGCAGTGGACGAAATATTAACAAATACACTCAGACCAGTAGACCAGAAGTAATATTTATTACAGAGTGGAGATAAGTATTGCGAATTATATATAGATGTGACATAGCTCATTCTTGACATCAACCCTTTGTTAATGATACAAACTGTGCAGTACTGGCTTAAACCATTCACTAATTATTTACAAAAAAGTACCAGTGATACAAATATTTACCAACTATGTAAACAATGAGCTAGTTATAGAAACCCCTTTCTATGGATGCCATCATTAACTGGCTTTACAAACCGTTTATTAGTGACATATGTATGTAATAATGCTGCCGTAAATTGATCGAAACCGTTGCATGTTCTCCCATGATTAGAAGTCCAAAATCCCAGACAAACTTTGTGCTAGTAATGCAACGCATGTGATAGCCGTAAAACATTCATATATACTAGTCACACAAACCATGTGCAAGCTATAAAACTAGCTATTAGTGATGAAAAGATGTAATTAATGATACCTAGATATATCTCAATAACCATGTAGGCGTTGTATGGAATTTCTTACATCACCATTACACGTCCGTGATGCCTACGCATGTGACAATCGCAAATATGCAAATATGCCATATGATGTTTCGGTGCTTTGCTTTCAACACACATGCAACAATGGTGCTTGTACATGCATGATATCCAATGGGAAATAACTGCAGAGTAACTCGGCCACCGAATTAGAATCTAGGAAAGGGTCCATTCACTGTTCTAAGAGGTAGGGGGCAGGGGAAGGGTAGCACATTTAGAGAACAAAGAACATTAAATTTGTTTCTTAGAAAGTAGGAAGGTTGTGTGCCTGGAAATACCTCGTGAGATTATGTTGTCATTTCCTGTAGTGCTCTGCTTTTATAACACATATAGGTAAATTTTCTGAGTTACTGAATAGGCAGAAGGTTACCTAGATGAATTGAACTTCTGTCAGGGAAAAGGGTATTACCAGAAGTGATGTTGATACTGTAAATGCGTTTAAGACATTTGGCTAACAGACAAAAGAGCAGCCGCCCAAGACTGGAACAATAAGCTCCATATAGCAAAGGTAAGATAGGTCGAGCAGACGACGCTACCGTTGATCAAAAATATAGTGGATTGACGATATGACTAACTGACAACATACCATGTAGCAAGAAGCTAGAATGTGTGAAGAGATGTTGGAACGTTAAAACAATAACATGTGGTAAACGCAATATGCTGGTAGGCTAGCATGGCAAAACATTGAGATGACTAAATAAACAAATAGTAAGCAGTAGGCATGGGAAACATGTCTAAAATGCAATAAACGACTAACTATGATAAGTTTTAACAATTAAAACCCAGTAAGGTTGAAAACAAAAAAATAAAATAATTAAAAGCCAAACAGTCTGTCCATATGTACCAAGGGTATGTTGCTTTTGTTTAAGCTTCAAAGCTTACCGAACCCCCCCCCCCCCGCCAAGTCATTTAGTTATTTCTCTACTATTGCTTACTACTTTGCGGCCGTTTTTTTCTATACATGCTACCGGCTCAGGATTTTTTTCTAATTCCGGCTTACTAGCCCATAGTTACTTTTGAGTATTATCTCAAAAGATTTGTACGTTTTCAAGGAAGGACACTGCAACAATGCCTGTTCAGTTTGGTGACATAAAGAGTGCCATACATCATGGACAATATAAATTTCCTAAACTGATTTTTTTACACCATTTTCCTGACGTGCATGTGAAGTTTTAAGCTAGAAAACGTTTGTATGTTAACGTGCTCGTACATGCTTAAACGTTATTTATGATACAGGTTTCAATTTGCTGAAGAAATGGTTTATCGAGGAGAGAAACTGTGGGGTACAAAATGTGTATAGGACAGGATTGACAATAGAGTTCAGTGGAAGTGCAAGAAAAGCGAGCCATGGGTTAAGATTCTCAGGTACTCTCTCGAAGGCACATGCTGATGTCAGGGGCAGCCCTAAGAAGGACACTGTTGTGCAGACCCAAGTCAGAACGACTTTCCGAATTAACTGTCGGCTGTCCGTCATCCTCTTGGGCGACGTAGAAAGACCACCCCTACTCATATGTCTTAGTTGCAAATTCGTGTCGTATACAATTGACCAGGCGCACATAGTGATTACAGAAAATAGTGACACATTAGTTAAAAGTATTGCAACATATCCTCCGCTGAATACATTAGTTTCTTTTACTGCGGGTGCAAGATTACACATAGGATTGGTTGCTTTAACATGGAAAGTGCCATCTGCTTGGTATAAATAAAATAGCCATGTTCCTAGTCCCAAAGAGAGAGCGAGCGAGAATATAGATAATAGGATGATCGGTCTGTAAGGTTTGTAGTCTTTGGCATTAAACGGGAAACGAATGGCATAAAGCCTCAAATAGTAGATTATGGCTAGAAATGTCATTGATAATTGATAAGATATGACAGATAGGTAGGATGGGAGAAGGCACTGAAAACTTTCTCTCCATGTAGCACTGTACTGTGCAACAAATGCTCCCAGTGACAAGGAATCCCAATACAGTACTGGAAACAATGACAACGCCATCAGCAGATCCGCGCTGTTAAGGCCGCGCACTACAACCGCATATACAGAAACGTCTCCACGTTTTTGCCAACAGGAAAAAGATCCAAGGTTTAAAATAAAACTAACTGTAGCGATACTCCACCCTACATATCTGACCGCAGGATCTTGGATAACAGATTCACAGGGATCGCTGCCATACCTTTTTGTTGCATAGCAAGTGGGTACTTGCGAAAACAGACAACAAAACTGCATGCCGTCAAGATAAACAACTTTGATTCGATTCAACTCTCTTGATGTGCCTACACCTATGGTGACCAGATTATTTCTACGAATATCTAAAACAAGCAGGTTTGGTAATCCTTCAAACATCCCGGAATGAAGTTCCCGTAATCGGTTATTAGATAAGTTTAAACTTTGGCATTTGTCTAATCCAGTGAATGTTAAAGGTAAAAGCTCCCGGAGGTGAAGATGATTCAGGTTCAAAGAGGAGACCTTATGTAGGCTTAAGAAGGAACGTGAAGCTATCGAAACAATTGGGTTTCCAACTAAATTTACTAGCAGGAGATTTGTGGAATATTTGAAAGCTTCCCTGTGTATAGATGTAATTAAGTTATCGTTTATGTGAAAATATAACAGATTGGAAAGTGGAGTTATTGCATCAGCAAAGTTTCTGATATCGTTTTGGGACAGATCTAGTGACATAAGCGGCTTTGGCAGGCTATCTATGTACTTTGGATTTAACTGGAAACCGGTTTTGCTGTAGTTAAGGTGTTTCACAGGCCATATCCATAAGAGAGGTTCATGCAACAAATGTCCTGCACAAGTTGCAGAGCGACCTCTACAGTCGCAGTAAGAAGGGCACTGGAAATGTTGATATTCTACCTCATCATCACCAGATAACTTACAGTTCACTGAACCATCTCCTATGTTACTTGGATGGATGCACAATCCGTCTAGTACACATCTGAGTAGACCAGGGCAGGGAGTGTCACAGCCCAATTCATCCTCACCATCTGGACAGTCATATCGTCCATCACATGTCGCATAGAAGGGGACACAGAAGGAATATGGGCATTTGAAATGTCTGGGACATTCAAAGTCATAACAGTTTCGTAAATGTTCTCCATTGCGACAATAGTTGATCCCCGCAGGTTCATACCGCTCAAATATGCAGAGCTGCTCCCTCGGGAAACATCTGGGCAATCCGTCTTGGCATGGAATATTTCCAGAGGTCTCACATCGTGTGTTTTCTTTGGGTTGAAGACCAGTTGAGATGTTGATATACAACTCCTCGTCGACTAGGTTGTTCATGCAGTCAGGAATTTTGTCAGTGACCAAGCTCACTGGAATGCTTTGCTCATTGTTGCAGTGAAACATTCCATGTTCATAGTAGCTGCGGTTTCTGTAGCGCGGCAAGGAACATATGTTATCAGGACACGAGTCCTCATCGCTGCCATCTGCACAGTTTTTCATGCAGTCACACACGTGTGTCCATGGTACGCAGCCGCCTACTTTACATTGGTAATAATGTTCTGAACATACGCAAAAAGGTCTGGAGCAACTAATATAGCAATCTACAATCTGTGCCCTGCTGTCAGTACACACATTAGTACAGTTTTCCTCGTCGCTGCTGTCGTCACAATGACGAACGCCATCACACCGGTACTCGTTTAGAATACAGGTCCCACTCTGACACTGGTAATGACCAGACAAACAAACATCAGATTCTACCTCAATAACTGGGATGTAACACAAAAAAGATTCAGCTTGTCTTTTCAGGTCTTCACATGGCCCATTTATAACCGAGGAAAAGCCGCCTATGCTACTTTCCACATCGCCCGGAAGAAGCTTGCAGGTGGAATTTCCTGTTTTGCTGAGAATGAATTTTGGCTTTGTATTTCCACTCCATTGATGAAGAAAAGATAGATGAAACCTAGGAGGTTTGATGCCTAAACTTGTAATGTAGTTAATGTCACAATGAATACTTTCCTCATCCTTTGACAATATTTGCCTTTGCCTTACATTTGTTTGTTCTATCAGACAAAACAAATTGGATTTCAACCAACCTCGTGGACACTCGATAACACTGCGCGTTCGGAATATCTTCTCTGCGACAACAGTTTCATTAGCTTCGCAAATAACTATAACACGCTCCAACTGTACATTACAGGGAATTCGTAACCATTTTGGATTAAAAGGTGATGCAAGAAATGCTGCGTTACAAGTCATAGTTTGATCTGGATTTGGTTGAGGGCTGTGATAGATATCATTAAAGTACCGAGGCATATCCATGTCATCGTTACCCAAAATATCGATGCCTATATGGTCTGACCAGTCTGAATACGTGTAAGGACTTCCGTCAGACCATTGCCATACAGGTGAACTTGAGTAAGATATCTGAAAGCAATAGACACCCAGAAATTATTTCAGTAATGAGAGGCCAAGCAGTTTGGGCTCTGGTTGAACGTTTTGAGTATTATCCTGCGCAATTCTAGTCAAACGATTTCCACGTTTAGCTCCTACATGTACATGTTACGTCATATTCATCCGTGCGCGATAATAACGGGAACTTGGTTCCGTTTTTCAAGATTTGCGTGACCTTGATTTTGACTCCGATGGTCAAACATTTCCATCACATTCCGAAACGTTATGTTCAAGTTTCTATAAGCTTTCTATAGTTATCCAACTGCTATGAAACACCGTTTGTGATGTTGCTATAAAGGTTGCGTTATGTGTGTTTGATCATTCAAGGTCCGAGCCAATTATTGTTTTGAATGTCTTATATATCCATCTGTTATTTTCCCAGCCTACATTAAGCTACTTATGAAATACTCCAGTTTTCTCCAGTTGGGATTCATGTTAAACGTTGCCTTTTCACAACCGTTGTGATGTTCATATCATGTGAGAAAATATTCAGAAGAATGTACAGATGCAATTTATACTAGAAGTAGCGTCTTGAAAACGACAGCTGCTTATAGAACTATTTTAGCCATAACTTTCTGAAACATAAACCCGTGTGATACGGGTAGCCTTGAATTAGACCTTTTATAGACATTAGCAGTCCAATCTGGTGATGGAGCTGAGTTCTGCATATATGCATTTCCATCTAATCTTTGGTAGTTACTTCCCTTTTTGTGCTTTAAATTGCTTGTCTGCTTGAAATTTTGTCCCCAATTTCTTATCTTTCAACGAAAACTTGTAACGTCGTCATACGTCCTATTTCAAACTTGAACTTAGGAGCGTTGATCTTAGGAGCTAAGGAACTTAGATCTCGTTCTTGAGTCTGAGGGAAGTAATAAAAATTGGCCAAATATTTTGTGAGATATTTTGTTAGAGATAATTCCACACAGTGGTAAGAATTTAAGCGAAGAACAAAAAAATGCTAGTAAAAGAACAGGAGAAAATCCGCCTTCCCACCAAATACGAAGACTGCTTTTACACAGTGACCCTTGTTTTACCGATGGTACAAAGAGCGGAAGTGGGAGTAACATATGAATAAACAGATTTGAGCTTACAAGCTACTGAATATCAATTCCAGCCATGCCTTTGATCACTGCATTACAATTAGTTTTCAAGAGCAAAAGATACATGTTTATTATAGGTTTCAGCTTTCAGGTATCATCATGATAAGTTCCATTAAGGCCACTTAATGTCAAATCTAAAGTGTGATCGAACTTCCCACTTATGACTTTCTGTTTGTGTTCAGTAGCAATATCCCCCATAGTCCTTGTCTTTTTACGAGATACGTTCGTCAAATAACACTAATATTGAATTGAACCTGACCTGAACCTGAAAATAATATATTTTTAATACCATTATGCTATCATATACTCTCAGTCTTAAGTTGTAAGGGTTTAAAATGTAAGTGGCATTGATCTTGATCCTTAATATTGGCTAAAGGTCGAATCTACTTGCGGGGTTAGACTCATCATAACTTCCTAATCATAATTTCCTCTTAGTGTCTAATAGTATGGTATGTCCTTAATATACTGTAGTATATCTAAAATAGAGAGCCATTCACCGATTGAAAATGCTATGAATGTTATCATTGGACCAACATTATAGACCTCTGTCCTACCCCCATCCTTGTTACAAACAGAGTGATTTTTCTCAAAATCAAATCACCCTATCCTGGTTATAATGAAGGCTACATTTATGAGGCTCACCCGTTCGCTCGCCACCCCTTCCCAACCAACCTAAATGACATATATACGTACACACACATGCATACTCGCCGATCCTGCTTTAGGAGGACCTGGATTGGTACCAGTGTTAGGAGGACTCAGGCATTTGACAGTCAGACCATAAGGTTTTGAAACAAGGAGTAATGTACTACATTACAAAATCATTCCCAGGACCAAAAATTGGCAGATTTTAAATTAGGATTTTTGCCAAATAATAAAATGCTTACGGACAAATGACATCAGCTGGGACGACGCCCTGAGAATAAGGAGCTATTTAGCAGGACGTCACAAGAATCTCACGCTTTCCGGAGGACCCGACCAGATTCAAGCCATCATTAGGAGGACTTATGTGAATTGGTATAAACTATAAGTGCAGCATATCTGTCCTTGTTTGCTACAATCAGGAGGAGGAGTCGAGCCGTGTCGTGTGTGAATGCATTTTAAAAGACAGGTGTTACAAAAAGTGCTAAATTTTGTCACAGTAAAAGCATCACCTACTATACATGTATTTTCTGCTTCGTTAGCGGAGTTATGAGCTTTAAAAATGAGCACGTGTTTGAAAATGTTTAGAGTCCTCCTTATCACGGCAAATTCTAGCCTACAGATACACATTTTTACATGACGATTCCATAGTGATAACTTAAAAAAGTATATCAACTAAAGGTTTTCTTGCTTGCAGAATGTCTAGTCTGCACATATATTGTCGCCTCTGTTAATGCCAGGGCTATATTTTGCAAAGACTTTAGGAGAACCAGTTCAGGAGAACCAATTCAGGTCCTCCTCAAGCAGGTCGTCCTCGTAATGATTGTACACATTACATGGCGGGTCCTCCTAAAGCAGCATGGGTGATATCACCCACACACACACGAAAACAACTCACTTCCGCTCTGCCCCCTTCCTTCCCATCTACCCACCCACATATCCATGCACCCACTGATCCACCCATCCACTCACTCACCCACCCATCCATTCACTCACTTCCCGCTTATCAACCAATCTAGGTATATGCTCACCAGCCCAATACTCATCCAATCAATAATTAACCAACTCACTGCTCATTCACTCGCCATTTATCCACTCACCTACTCAGTCACTTATCCACTCACACTTACACCCATTCAACCACTCCTTTCTGTACCCTCTCATTTGCCTATTCTTCCACCATTTCACCCATCATCTACTCCTCCCATGACTGACTGACTGATTTGCTTGGTTGCTCATTCTCTTACTTACTCTTTCACTCATTCACTCACTGGCTCACTGAATCCCGTACTCACTACTCATTCAGTCACTCGCTCACTCATTCAGTCACTCCTTCATCCAATGATCCATCCACAAATATATTGTTAACAGTATATCTGGACAATGTCTCATACCCCTATTCCCAGGCCAAGATGGAGAAAGAAATTGTTGATACATAGCACCTCCAGTAGTTGTGATATATAGGACCATTCGTATGCATCGTTTACGCTAAGTAGGTGGGATCCATTGTAATGACATATCATATCAGCTTCATTCCATGAGAAATAGCCAGGAGAACTGTGGATGCTGTAACACTTTCTGCTGCTGCATCCTACGCACAAACCGTTCAAACACCCGTATTGTTTAGTGTGATTGGAGGTGTGCCTTTGAACTTTTGCTCTCCTGCGAAAGTAATATTGAATTGAAAATGATGGCGTGCCATGATATTTTGTTATATCGAATGCTTCACTAAATGTATTGGCAGAAAAATGTTGCAGTACCAATGACTGAGGTATACCGTTGTAGTAGATGTTTGAGTCACATGTCTTGTTATTCATAATCAAATACCGCAACATATCATTGAAACCACCTGGTATTCTCCGAATTCCCTGGAACACTAGGTTGACAAAGCAGCATCTGCCCCTCAAGTTATATGGGGTATTCTTTATTTTGTACTTATTAAATGTGAAGGAATATTCAATGCTTAGGCTAGGTAAGTATAATTCAGCACAAGGATGAAGTGGCTCAAAAATGTAGATTATTCCAGGTAGTGTTCCAATATCGTCTCCTCTATAAGATACCTTTGCATTGTTACAGAAAAATGAGTTGGTCAAGTGCAATGCTGTGCCCGTTACCTGGAGTCCCATTGATAAGGACAGGTAATTACACTTGGCCAGGAGTTGTGTGTGTATGTAGGAACTGACTAGAGTCATGCTTTCTGCTAAAACGAACACTCCTGGACGCGGAGGTTCGCGTGATCCCTCAGAAACAAACAATAAGGGATAATCCGTGGCTGTGTACTTCACCTTAAAACAGCCATGAAACAGATATCCTTTGTCATCAAGAGCGATATGCCATTTATAAACACGATTCTGAGGCGCGTAAAAATTATATGTACACTGCCAATCAAAGTAGTAAATAGTTATATCAAATTCAATCATATTCCACTGAAAAAAACAATTATGGTACAGATGAACGTCAACAAACGTTTCTACGTCCCTGGCATAGAAATACGGTATGCACGAAGCTATCCAAAACTCATTTTCCCGGCGTACCGAATGAAGCGATCGGGTAAAAAATTCATTCCTGTTAAAGCAAGCATTGATCCTTCCAAAACAAGATGTGCCAGTGTGCCAGACAGTGAGATTTAGCTTGGTAGTCTGTGGATACACTTTAAGGACAATGGTGACTGGAATTATATTAAATTGCAAGCCCCCAGTTTCTTGCATGCTTCTGTTCAGTTTAGAAAAACCTTCACCAGAACAGACCAGGCCCACAAAATGTTGTTCGTGTATGAAGATTCCCTCTGTAGGGCAGCTGACCAGATTATAGTCTGACGGACGTGGTACGTTTGCTTCTCTTACTTCCAGTTTCAGATTGATATAGGAATCTGGGGTCTTCGTGACAAATTCTACGATCTGTATCAAGGGTCGCTGTGGCATCATGAAGGTCCACATCTGAATATTGTTGTGAGCCACTTCAACTGTATTTGTAGTGCAAGACTCCCCGGGACAAACTGCAGGTACGTATTCAAATTCGCAACTGAATTCTTTTAATGGACTGTGGTTTGGTGAATATCTTATAACAACTGTCAAATCTCCTATGGACGAAGTGTAGGTGAGATACCCACTTGTTGGTATATCTGCGCAAAAACCCTCCACCAGCAATTGGAATGGGGACAGCAGGCCCTTGGTAGACATGACTCCCGCATACGGACCGTCATACACAGCAAACGATAGGTCTGAACTGCAGTTTGACGGAAATACATACACCGCTGGGACCGTATTATAAAATCCGCTACGTGAGTCATACGACACCGCAAACGCTACCACCTCAGCGCCATAGTCTTTCCCATTTATTGATTGAAGATTGAGTGAGAAAAAGTGTGCCTCGACATTTTCAACGGTAAAGTTGTCAACGCTTCTCCTGAGACGTGCTGTTCCCTGTATATGGAGGCTGATCTCCAAAACACTCTCCATATGATATTGGTGTCTAAAGTATACAGTGATAATATGATCAGGAACTAGGCTGCTCCGTCCAAGGTAGGGATTACCACAAATCACGTCACCGGGTTTGTTATTCCGTGTGACGACACTCATAGCTTTCCTTTTGCAAAAGTGACCCCTGTCGTGTTCTGAGCCAAATCTAAGAGTGGTTATATTGAGTCCAAGAGCTTTAGGTGTCCTTATCTCTAATCTGTGGTTGATTCTCTTAGTAGATGAAGATACAGATACATGCAGACGACTGCATACAGTCCAGATGGAATGAAAGAGGACTCTGTCATCAAACTGGATATTTTGACCGCGGCATGTAGAGTAAAACTTTGTCAAATCGTACAATCCTCGCAGTGCTGTAACAAAAGATAATCCTTTTTGTGATAGTATTCGTCCTATGGTTATTGATTGTTCGTTAGCAATATACGGCTGCCATGACTTCAAATCTTGCTCCGAGTATGTTTCTGATAGTTGAGCCACACAACCAGTGAGAGCCATCAAACAAATATACATACACAGACACATACTTCCTGGGATTTCTGTTGGCATTGTGAAAGATATATACGGGTATGCACTGGTATCCTTATAAACACACCCACAATAGGATGGAGGTTTTAAGTGTCGCACAAAGTCATTGTAAATGCATTATAGAAGGAATGGGTATCAATGTATGTATAGTGGTAATGAACTGCACCTTATTCTATTCTGAAAAAAACGGATGATTGTGATACTGTTTGAAGTGTCTGTGGCAAGAAACGCCAATGACAGTATGTTTTTTTGCTTTCAAACGTTCCACAAACTGAAGAGTTACACTAATAGAGAAGACACATACATTTATATCTATAGATATACATGTCTATCATTTGTGTGGTTAAACTAGATAGTGTGTAGTTGGTGAAGGCAGATCGTCATCTATTGAATGGGGCACACAACGAAACACATGCTGGCATGAAGCACATGTAGGCAGGATTAAATGGCATATGTAAACACACTGACCACGTCTTCAGATTGCATGCACTGTGCTTCCAGCCACATCAAGTCCTCAGTCTAGGAGAAAAAATGGGAAGTATAAGAATATCCATTTAGTATTCCCATTCATAATTTGATTACTATATTACGGTAAATGGCACTGGTTTATTCAATAATATCCTCGCTCAACACGTTGTGGAGGGATCTGTCGCGCTTGAGAGGTAATCAAGGGCTGGTGTTATCGACATTCTTGAGTCTAAATTTTGACTTGAGTAAGATTCTTATCCGATCACATTGTTAAGATTGGTGACTTAAGTCAAAAGTGACACCAACTCAGTTTTCCAGCTAATATTTCATGAACTCACGACACCCTGTATTACATGCCACGTGATCAATGATAGTTGCAAATAACAGCATCCAGACCAGATGGCATTGATGCCACAGTTGATATTTCGACTAGGACATAGAACCTTTAATCCGGCCATTCTGGTCCGCGCAACTGACTTGTATACGATGGAATTTCCATGAGTAATTGAGATAGAGAAGAGTAGATTGTGACCGACACTATCTGCACTAGTTGTCAGTCGAAATCAGATCCGAGGCTAATTGCAGTGCCTCCAGCACGACATTTTAATCAATTTGGGATTAACTCGTGAATGTCTTGAAGAGGAAATTTAATACACTTAAAATCGCCTTTGGCTAAAATGTTGTAGGAAAATGTTATTGAATTACCATCAACGAATATGTATATGAACACACGTAAAAATAGATTTTAGTAAATATGGAGTTTACAGTACACTCTGAGTAGTGAAAGGCATCCCTGGAAAAAGTTTTGGGGAACCTATATCACAATTTTCGCGACAAAGCAGCTTCGTTGTCATGCTTGATTGTAGTGTCACTTCTGTCTATATACGTCGGAAGCACTAACCAAACGTAAAACGTTGGTCACAAACGCCGCAATTTTGCATGCACACAAAACAACGTTATGAACTGACCCCAGTCAAGATCAGCGTAAGGCCATTGGTCCCTACTGGGAAAGAACCTAGCTGGAATTGGCGGACTTGTAAGCACCAAATGGCGAGGTTGAAACACCATCTTTCCTCGCTTGTATTGGTTTGAGCTTTGGGAATCCCATCTAAGACTACACCTGTAGTAAAGTCCTAAGGTTGAATATTTGACGTTAGGGACACCAACACCACTGTAAGGAAGATATTTGCTTAATTATTTAAGATTATCTTAATTGCCAGCCTTGGTTAATTATAACAAGTCACGCAAGGTATCATGGATAGCAAATGCCAGTCAATCAGCTCTCTCTGGCATCACGCCCCTCTGGCATGGTCATCAGTCGTGATCTTGCCAATGACCAGGGTGGAAGGTGAAGTTTAAACCCCTTCCTTCTCCCTGCCGAGAAGGGCACCAGTGCTGTGTAGTTCGTTATGTACTTCGTCCCCATAGAGTACACTATAACGTAACCATAATAATACAAAGTGTGTGCCCTGTGTCTAGCATAGTACGTCACTAATATTAAAGGTGTTTTTTCTCGGCCGAGACCTTTGTATGCGGAGTCTGCTGGTTTCATCTCAAACAGCATTCTGCTGTCATCACATATCTTATGAGCTATTATATATCATTTGTAAAACATGGCATCCAACTTCTACCAGCTTTTCGCAAAATAAAAGCCCTTTTCAAACAGGTCTGTGTCCAACTTCCTCCACAACAAATCTAACTTCAGACTGTTTGGGTGTAACCTTTAGTATCATAAATACATTGCGTGCTTCCCACGTAAAGCAATGAGGTTTCTTTATTCAAGGAGGAATATCCGTGGATTAAATAGCCCACTGAGTAGTATCACTCTCCAGTGTTGGGTCCACGCATTGTTCTTGGAGACGGGAGTGAGGACAGTACTGTTGAAAACCATCATTTTGACTCTGTTTGCATGAGGTTGAAAAGCTGGAATTATCTGAAACGTATCTCGTGGGGCCAATGTGGAATTGTATATAGACGTCTTACGATACCACACTTGTGCGATTGCGCAGAAGACATGCAGTCTGTATTCTGGCTTTATCGGTACCCCAAAGTAAGATATCTTGTGCATTAAATCATTCTCTACAAGAACCATTGCGAATGTATCTCTGCGATTTATCTTTACATCTGTGATAAGCAGTATTATTACCCATAGTAGAATTAATATCCCACAGTCCCCACATTAGAATTCTCAGTACACGGTAGGTCTTCACTTCTGTCACAAAAATTATGAATGCATCTGTCTCAGAATTTTAAGCGTATTATTTATAGCATATTACATGTAGATTTGGTTATCAACCAGTGCAATATAGGCACTCCCTGACAGTAGCAATGGGAAAACGCCGTTTGTTTTCCTTTATTAACCCATTTCATATTTCCAAATGATGCGGTTGTATTTATGACAGTCGTTTCGTTTCATTATATTGGTGTACATAGATTTCCCCTAAAAGATGCTTATAAACTAGTAGGAAAATACGACTCAATGGTTTTAAGTTCATACGTTAAGACGAGATCCCGTAAAGCAATAAAAAGTACATGTATCATGGGTCATATTTTCATTTATAAAAGCACACCGAGAGGAATACTAGAACAGCCGGGTCAGTGTAAAGCTTCGACAGCATGAGGCCTTACATGTATGTGGCAGTGAAAGGTATGTCGGGTAATAACGAATACACTATAAGCAATCAGCCATTTATTATTGTTTAATATGAATGACCTTATAGTGGACATTAGGGGTCACTTGACATAAAATTCAATAGTGTGGTATGGGCCATAATACTTAACTTCTTATTAACGCCTTGGCTTAGTTCCTATGCTGCTGCAGAAAAAAAAACGAATGCCAAACAAAGCATACACAGCAAATGGTGTATTTCCCTTCCAGTGGTTTGTGCTGCACTTTGTTTGAACTGTGAGCTTACGGTACTTCCATTGTAAAAAAATATCGAGTAGCTTACGGCCAATCCTTCTCTTCAGTTTAGTAGATCAGGTTATTTCTGTTGTTTCAGATTAAGAGTTTATGGTCTTTTTTGTCATGTTAGTTTACAAGCATACATATACATATTAACACATATAACGAAAGGACGAGTGCGACAGGACGAATGACCTAGCATGCCTTACCAAAGCTCTCCATTACACCACTTACATTTTAAAGAGGAGAGAAACTGCCGGGTACAAAATATCTATAGGGCTGGATTGACAATAGAATTTAGATGGAGTATCAGAAAAGGTAGCCACTGGTTAATACCTCCCAATACTCTTTCGGAAATACCTGCTGATGTCACCGTTAATCCCAAGAACGACACAGTGGAGTAGATCCAAGTCACAATAATATTGATAGTTAACTGCCTGCTGTCTTGCATCCTCTTGGGTGGAAGTTGGAAGTTGGAAGAAGCCCAGTACTCATACGTCTTAATTGCAAATTTGTGTCATGTACATTAACCAAGCGCACGTCGTGATTGCAGAATATAGTGACATATTAGTGAAGAGTATTGCTACATGTATATATCCTGCATTGCACTGTTGCCCACTGTACGACACCGCCCCTGCGTAGCACAGTGGTTAGAGCATCCGCTCGGGGTGCGGGAGGCCGGGGTTCGATCCCGACCGCGTCACACCAAAGACGTGAAAACTGGGAGGTTTCCGCTTCTCGGCTTGTCGCTTATTAGCAAATTAGCAAGTTTTGAGTAGTATAGTTCTTCGTGTATTTGTGATATTTATCCACGTACGGTAGAATACCTCCTACTCCTCCCCTTTCTCCTTCTCCTCCTCCACCTCCTCCTACTGCTACTACTGCTACTACTACTACTACTACCACTACTACTACTACTGCTACTACTGCTACTACTGCTACTACTGCTACTGCTGCTGCTGCTGCTGCTGCTGCTGCTGCTGGCTGCTGCTGCTGCTACTGCTATTACTGCTTAGGTGAAAAGGACAACATTCAGGATTTAACAGATAAATGTCTGGCGTTAGGTTTTCCGGCATCGTTTTTTGCTGACCCTGAAATGATACCCATATGAGGAACGGTTTTGCACAACCTGAACATTTTCCGCTTACAGCTTACAACACATGTCGACTAGTGCGTCAAGATGAAACAAAATGACCAGTTTATAGAGTGCTTAGTGCCTTTCGCCAGTTTATACCAACTGATTTTTATATATACACATATATGAAAGACATAACACACAATATAAATTAAAACGAGTTTTGCTCTGCGTATTAAATTAAATGGAATGGTAAGACATCTATACTTACCAATGTGACTAAAAGGAACTAGTTCGAAAGAGGTCATATTTATGTCGATGTGTAGCATCCCTTGTAGTGAAGAGCTACAATGACCTTCGATTGACCCTATAACCTTTCCATAATATGTCAGAATTTCCACGTCGCACGCCATATCTTATAAATTGTCCATGTCGATCCTACAATATTTACTTTTCAATTCACTGTTCTACCTTTTTATAAACATTTCTACTCGGAATTCCCCAACTTTCAAAATGGCAAAGTAATGAGTGGCTTTTTGCCCACTTAGAAAGGTAACATGAGACAGTAAGGCTTATCTGGCTT
>JAAUYG010117124.1_pt1 | contig 22735 bp, 15 predicted proteins | sample 7278091 | NCBI WGS metagenome assembly JAAUYG01 (sample SAMN14350201, study PRJNA611818) | marine sediment metagenome | isolation source: surface marine sediment (0.6m) | place: French Polynesia: Moorea | collected 2018-08 | reverse complement strand
TTTTTTCCGTTTTCTAGTCGGATGGTAGATGGTCGGACGGACGGACGACAGACGACGGACAAATTTCGATTTCATGAGCTCTGCTGACATAGTCAAGCAGAGCTAAAAATCACAAAGTTTAAGCTGTCAACATAATATATTACTCTTTCTGTGACGGGATTCTGGCTCTAGATGTACAAGAAAACACTGGTAATCAAACTAGTTGTGTATTATATACGATAATCATTTTGGCATGTTAAGCTATAGGGAAACAGCGTATTACATATGCATGGTCGTCATGTAGTTTGGGCTTGTTTTTATTATTCGTACACTTAATTCTAATTGTTAACTATCAATCACTGTGTTAGTAGAGCCATTGTCATATGGGGTTGGCATTCCGTTTGTTCCTGTATACATGTTCATGGAGCCTTCAATATCACTTTTGGATATTTGTGTCCCATTGCTTGAACAAAGGCCGTTAGGTCGGACATCATTGATTGTAGCGGAAAAGCAACAAATCATTTGTCTGGTCATGTGTATGCAGTGTAAATTGGAGTAATTTTGACTACAGAGTCATCAAAATTACTTGATTCGTCGCTGGAAGGCTGGTCTTTAACTCAACAACCCCTGATCACAGAACAAAATATGACAGGAATTGTCTGTAAGCACTATGTACTGTATCTGCGCCAGAAAGGATCTGGGCACCTCACTGCCACTTGGTTTATAGGTTACATTTGATAGACACCTTGTTCACAGTTTTAAACTAAGCCAATCGACATCTTGTTCCCAATGAAAGAAAAAAAAAGAGTTCATAGAACTTTTCGTCAATTTAAGGTAGAACATTACATATCTTTTGTGGTCCTCGTATGAAACCAGCCCGCCGCTATCACGTTTCAGCCATGACTGCACGACAAGAGTGGGAAGACTCTTGACAATCTTTGACGCAGTCGGGAAGCAGCCTATGGGCTTCTAACCTGACACTAGAATGACAGGAATTTTGTCTGTAAGCACTATGTACTGTATCTGCGCCAGAAAGGATCTGGGTACCTCACTGCCAATTGGTTTATAGGTTACATTTAATAGACACCTTGTTCACAGTGTTAAACTAAGCCAATCGACATCTTGTTCCCAATGAAAGGAAGGGTGAACACGCTCACAGAACGTTTCATCAATTTAGGGCAGAACATTACACATCTTGTGTGGTCCCAGACCCAACCAACCTGCTATCACGTTTCAGCTCTGACGTCAAAAGTGAGAAGACTCTTGACAAACAGATATAGTTATAATTGAGTAGCTCTGTTCGCTGGCCAACGACACTGGACAACGACCTTGTCATGTTTCTTAGCTTTGATAAGAAGACATGGAACCAGCAAACCAGAGACGAATACCACAGCTAGCTACAGCTGAGAGGTGTCACTACAATTCACCACACCTCCTAACGATGGCTGCAGTCTCCACAATAACAATGTAGCATCCTTCATACATTCATCATTACGGTGGAGCTGAATACTCTTTTCATGATAATTGTATATGATGTAACATGTCAAGTGCTGCCAGAATACTTTAAATTATTCTGAAGAAGCCCAATAAGGACTAACCACAACATCCTGCTATAAGCAACTCTTATTACATAACATCAGTGGTTAAATATGGATAATTTTCACCACATAAAATACTTTTACCCGGGCTTCTGTACAATACAATCAATATTCTGTTTGAGTTGATGATCAATACATTAAAAGTAAGATTGTAATTGGCTGTGAGTCGAGACCTGTGGGTGCATTGTCCCCAAGCTTCCCACAATATCTGCTAGTATATATAACATCCCATGCATGGTACTTCAATGTTGTTTTCAGTCAAGATGCATAAAATTTGTATAAGACCAGTCGGGTCATTTTCATGCATTTCATGGGCTTAGGACAGTCTAAGGCTCACTAGGAGCCCAGATACACATGGATGCAGATGCACGCAAAGGAAATATCATCAACCTGCGCATCATTAATCAACAATATATTGTTTTCTGCGTTAGGGTAGTCCTCTGCCATGCGCATGTGTTGAAATCAATAATTAATTGTAGATGTGCTAAACATGGGTCTGCATGCTCACACAGCTATTAGTGTCATCACACAGTCCTGTCTTGTTCAGGTGGTCGGATAACAGTGGCCAGTATAATTTGCATCGGGCCTTTACATATATTTTGTACATCTCTATGTATGCAGCTACTGAGAGGCGATTTTCTGAAACTTGGCAAAAGCATAAATGTGATTTGGTAGGCATCCCACTTATCACAAAACAGCGGTGTTGGTTCTTGCTGGTCATTAATATTGAAGGGACGTTTATGATTATGTCATACTAAACAGTTTTTAAGAAAGTTAAATTCACATGATATATTTGTAAAGTCCCCGTTGATTGATCCGCAAAGTATTTTCTCTATAAGATAAAACGTGAGACCTCATGATGTGCTAGCGAGATCACCATATCACCATATCACCGTATCACCATATGGCTGTTGAAAGTCTTGGTAGATCACTGAGAATATTTGCCAGCCTCTGACCCAGTTGGGAGAGCATGGGCCTGTTTCAGTAAAATGGATAGCTTCCACTTTCTCGATCTAAGTGGCGACTCTTGTCGTGATGAATCGGTATAATATTGCTCTTCCGTGAAGGAATGTCTCTCATACTGTTGATATGGCTTACTGGAGTGGCGCTCTATGATCAAGGCGTTTAGCGATGCCCTTCTTGCGGTTCCTCTCTGCCTCACCAATATATGCGGTGGTGATGCAGTCTGCAGACTACGTGGGTGTTGGTTAATAGTTCTTAGGAGCGAACGGTGACCTCTGATGGTGTTGCCGCAGCTTAAAATAGAGCATCACGTCTCCTACCCCCTCCCTTTCTAGTGATTTCACTTATTGACCAGAGGGGGAATCCACCCAGAAAAGTGGATACCCCCTCTGATCTTGCATCTTATCTTCCAAGTGCCATATACCAACTTTGGCAGACAACCAGAAAGTGATAGCCTGTATTTTCCTTGACTACATGCTTTCTGTACGGTTTGGTTGAAATTGGATGAAAACCGAGGGAGCAGCATCCGTTTGGAAATGATCTTAACATCAGAAATTTTATAAAGTGAACTGAATGGCCCCAAACTGAACTCAATTGATCTGACCCGAAAGTACCCTACACATGAAGTTCCCAGGACAGCGACCCCAAAGTTTCGTCGGATTTAGCTCTATGGTCAGCTGTTTTCAAGATATTGCACATTTAAAAGTACCACTTATACGCTAAGGGACGCACCATTAATTTGGGGTGGGGGTGGGGGAGTTTTTGGAAAAAAATAGTTTTTTTGGCAGCACAAATAAAAAAATCCTTGCTTATGTTGGGTTGGCAATATTAAAAATCAGTTTGTCTTGTTGAAGAAAAAAGTTTCGACTGGTGTGAAGTTATTTGCTAGTTGGATTTTGCACATTGGACTTTCAGATGCAAGTTATTTATTGGATATTCAGATTGAAAAAAAAAACACACAAGTTTATACATTCATTATTTCTACACTATATTGCCTAAAGTTTCGTCTACTATTGCTTAAAAAGCTTAACGGTTTGTTCCATCAGAGACCTTTCCAATGATATATCATTTGACCTAATATCTCTCCATATAAAACAAGATATTTGTGATCAAGTATACATTGTACTAATGGCTAAAATTGGGCCCAGTTATGGTTTAAAGGTCTTGCTCTAGAACAGATATGGGGCTCCTTACAGCCCGAAAATGTTAAAAGCAACCAAGAATTGACACTAAATATTCATTGAATTCAGCAGCAACAATACCAAAAAAAATTCTTTGATTGTACAGTGAGTGAGTGATATCAAAGTTTAACGGCACATCAACACCAAAAGGGTCATACAGTGCCAAAACAGGTGTAAACTGCAATATGAGTCCAAACAGAGTCCACCAGAAAAGACTGCTATGGTCAAATGAGTGCAAAGTCCAAAGGAAAATGTCAAGTCACATCTTGAAAAAAGTCCAGCAATGAACAAAGTAATGCCCACTATGGTCCGCGGCCAGCTAAAGTAGCTGGCTAACCTTTAACTAAAGGTTATTTCCCTATCCGCCACCTGGGACGCGCCGGGGTTGCTCTGTGGGCTGAGCACCTGGGAAGATAGCCCAGGCTCCCCGGTTGATTGTACAGTAAACATATCAAAAACACAACAAAAGAATGTTGTGACGAAAATACAGAGGAATACTCAGCAACAGTTTCAAACAAATCACGGGTCATTTGAAGGAGCGATGTGTTAAAACTGTCTCTCCCCATAGGGTCCTATGTTAAAGAAAACAAACAAAACAAAATAATTAACTTTACATTCTCAACATTTTGAAAATATCTCTACGTTTTTGGTAAACACCCTGCAGAAACAAAATCAGAAGAAGTTTGAAATGAAAAAAAGTGTTATTTGTACCTTTGTGTAAAGTGTTATTTATACCTTTTGAAAATAACGTTCTCATGTGGTCCTTTGCTACGGGAATTAACAAATTAACCACAGACAACTTCAACAAGTCCAAACCGGAGCAATCTCCGCCTTGCCAAACACCATCATTCATGCCGAAGTTCAAACACGCACCACCAATATATCAAGTGTAATCTGACATAATTTTGACACTTTTGAGCTAAAAATAGACCCATCACTCTACTATTGGTTGACCTATTTAGGTCAGCCGGTAGTATAGGAGGTGACTGATACCAAAGTTGAACGGCACATCAACACCAAAGGGGTCATACAGTACCAAAACAGGTGTAAATTAACTGACCTATGAGTCTAAACAGAGTCCACTAGAAAAGAATGTTATGGTCAAATGAGTGCAAAGTCCAAGGCAAAATGTCAAGTCACATCTTGAAGAAAAGTCTAGCAATGAACAAGGTAATGCCCACTATGGTCCGCGGCCAGCTAAAGTAGCTGACTAAACTTTAACTAAAGGTTATTTCCCTATCCGCCACCTGGGGACGCGCCAGGGCTGAGCACCTGGGAAGATAGCCCAGACTCCCCGGACAGCCGGTAGTAGAGTGGGGAAAAAGTTTTTTTTTTGGCCAGATATTAAAAAAATAGTTTGTCTTGTTGAAAAAAATCTTACTTTTTTAAAAGAAACTAGAGCTAAGAATTGGAAGGTTTGTGTTTTTCATACAGTGGTCAATGCCATTTAAGATCACCCGTTCAGCCAAAATAAGGTTCTAAACTGAATGTGTCTTATATGGATGGATATTTATATTGAAATATAATAGTGTCACTTATGTCCGGCCTGAAATGTAATCGTTAAATAGAGGAGTCTTAATTAACTCGCAGAGACTACTGTATGCGCAATACAAATGTACAGAATACACCTGTGAAGAAAACAGCAGTGACGAACCAAATACATTTTCTACATGTAGCAAATAGCAGACGAACTAATATTACTATGTGTGATATACGGCTGAAGCCATTCAGTGGCCAAGTTTAGTGTCAGAAGTTTATCGTTTGATTTCTGTGTGTGGCACTTCTGCTTCAACACTTGGGGAAAAGGAAACAAAACAATTGGTTATTATTACAATAAAGGACCCCGGGCCCAGTAACAGGATGCAATTCAAATTGATGATGCATGGGGTTACATTGTTTATTTACATCAGAGTAACATTCGTTCAATGAATCTACTGGTAATTCACTTATTTATGAAATATGTCAATCGCGGAAGACATATGAATAACAAATAATGCAATCGGATTACTGAATTAATGTTATTGTAGGTTAAAGACAATGAAAAGGGCATATCTATGTAGGCATAATTATGAGGTTCCAATTACTATAACACAAATGCAGAAATACAGATGAGAATCTACAATCTTAAACTGAAGCCTTTATAGTAACTTAGAAGTACATGTAGGGTACATTACAAGCCCGTGCAATCTTAAACTTGCTTTCATCAACATTATACATGTATTGCATAGTTTCATGGTTGAAACATTTCTCAGATGTTGCATTTCAGCAGTAACTCTGTCCCTAACTGATATCTTGGTTACATTGAATTATATTATATGCAACCCACTCATGTTTGTGGCTTTGCTGAAAGGTACATAGTACGAATGGTCATTTCTTCTGGTTCCCATACGAACAGCCAATTCTTTCAGTGTGTCACCTTTAATATAATACTTAAAATAATTATAATATAATAATAACTGCAAGAGTATTTTTTTGAAATTTTGACTCCCATAGGGTCCCATGTTAACGAAAATTCAATCACTTTTGAAAAAGTTTAAAACAGTAATTTCAAAATGTCCAGGAGGAACTTTTATCAGGACTGTCACATGGACTTTTAGATTGAGTGGAAAAGTACACCTGTGGCATGAGTTTTGAAATATCTCCATTACCCACAATGTTAAATTTCAATCTTTTTCAAAAAGTTTGAAATTTGAACTTTCACAATTCCTATCACCAAATTTTGTGAGGATTGTCACAGACTATTCAGAAAATGTTTGGTCAAAAATAACCACAACTATAGCATAAGTATCGTTTTCAAAAATCAGACATTTTGTGAGGACTGTGAAGAAGAAAATTCAGGAAAAGTTTCGAACCATTTGTACATGACTTGAGGGAGGGGAGGAGTATAGTTTTGCAATTTTGGTGCCATATGGTTCAATGTTAACAACAAAAAAATGTATAAACTTGCAAAATTACCATATCCTCTCAAAGAACCCACGAACAAAATTTGCAACAAAACCGCGCGACCTTTACCCTGTGCCACACAGCAAAAAAAGGGACGCCATCCAACCCCATAAAATAACCTCTGCTTGAAATATATAGCAAACAGAAGAAATAAAAATATGAACAATAAGACAATTTCACTAGTATAATAGCTGCTTCTCCCATTTACTTTTTTATGAGCTCCCACTCATCAGACAATGTATATTGCATTGACATACTTAATATTTGGAACAAAAAAGACATGAAATCAGCGATATATAACACACAAAATAACATTGAAAGTTGCCATACATTATGGGCATTGGTAATTATCATACACATCTGTACCATTGTAACACTTGCATACTAGGTGCCACATTTTCACCAAAAATATATGTCACACACTTGTGTACTTCAAAGAACACAATATTTATATCCGGAGCAATAATCTATTGTCACCTAATTTAATTGTAGAATATTGTTCTGTTTCATCAAACACATCTTAAAAGTGTTTACAATTAAAATAATTTACCAGAATTTAACATGGCTTGTTTTATTGATACATACCAATTTTACCTTTGATAGGTATTTCACAAGCATAATATGTTTCAAATATGTACATATCAATATACTGATAATATATTAAACAAAATTGTCTTCATCATAATCAGCATCATTACCATCATGTGTCAAGACATGGTACATATTCATATTTACACATATACAGAATTATGGGAACATTGCCACTTTACGTACCGAACACAGTCGTACCACATTATAATAATATAACTGAAAATGGGAGAGGACTAACATTCATGTATATACACGTGTATTGTTGATGATCTCCATGTACAGGACTTTACAAAACCACCAAACGATATTTGGTTCTTTCTATACTACACAGAAATATACATATTTAATGGGACCAATTATATTTGGTCCGAGTTTGTTGAGATAAATCTCTGTGGCATATTTACAATCACATTATCATACACAGTTTCAATTCGTTGTGAGCATTGATGGTTTGACAGTGTTTGAGCACATGAGCCGAGTCCAATCTGAAGTTTGTTTACTGAACAATATACATTTACCTATGCCCTTAATGAAAATTACTGGCATATTTAATATTATGAGTATGTAAAATGTTAACAATAAAAATAATTGGACGAAATTTTACACATGGATAAGTAATTGTAAAGAGATGTACATCTATCTCAATATAAAGTGCCAGCATAATCAACCATTTGTATGCAGTAACCCATGTTGTTACTGTGATGACATGATGCCAATGTCGCCATTGTTATATCCCAGCCACAGTTGTTGGTTGACTACTGCACAATCTACTCTCTTTATGGTCTGTTCCGTGCTTTCAGTGTCGATATTTACTGTGTGAAGGAGTTTCCCGCTGATGTCTATGACAAAGACATAGTCAGTGGCATCGTCTGTCACTATGAAGTGACGATGGCGGTCTGTGCTAGCAGTATAGACAGGATGCAGTTCGCCAGGATGGGCATGGGGTTCCTCACCATGCTCACGGAGGATTATTTTGATAGGGTTGGAGCTTCCGTCACGGTAGACAGCCGCAATGTCCTTCCTCATGTTCCTGTAACACACAATGACACTCTTACCCAGGACTGCTAGGCTGTCGAGTCGTCCACACTTTTCGCCTGGCTTTTCCAGCTCCAAAGTGATTTTATCATCTGCAATGTCTACAGCATATGCTTTGCGACTGTCACATGCATACAAAGTTCTTGGGGACATGACATCCACACAGCAAGCGGATCTGGCACATGTGAGTGGCCGGTGTTTGACCAGTCTGCCATTTTCCAGGTGCACTACCGTCACACCCTTGTTAGTGCCAGGGTTAGGAATAAACACCCGACGGCTGTGAAGCTCAACACGAGGACGGACAGACCACAGTTTGCCCTCCCACAGATCCAGTCTGTCCAGTAATGTGATGTCTCCACTGTTGCTCTTTACCTGATACACCGCCAGGCTGAACATGTAACTGTCTGTGGTTTTCTTCTGCCGCTCACCTGTAAACAAAAAACCTTCGCTGTGGCACAGCCCATCCAACGTGTGTCCGGATTGGATCCTCCCCCTGCATGTCATCTTCAGTTCTGTGTATTGTATAGGTGGCTGTAATAGACCAAATAAAAGAAGTCACGGAAACAGATTAGCAATAGAAATGAACATACATAATTCTGTATGCACATGTATACATATTTGTATCATGTAGATCCATCTCTTTGAATGTGACAGTGACGATATATAAACTATATCTACTGTTTGACATCTTGCAATCAAGCATCTTAGAGAATAGTTGATTCATCATGTCCTTTTTGTTAAGTAGTGTTTGACCTATGTACGCTTAACTACTTAACTACAAAGACCCTCACTACTGCTGCAAACTCCTTGTTGTGTTGTTCATGATGAACATATCATTTACTCCAATTCTATTGGTCGAAAATGGAATATGCAAAATGCTACCGCATGTCATGTTGTCAAGGAAAACGAAGGTCAAGGTTTTTTCCGCCTTGGTGATGATGTGCCGTTAAACTGTGATATCATCAAGTACTGACTTCAACAATGACGACAAGGATAAGTGAAAATCGTAAGTGATAAAAAAACATTAATTCGAATGCTAGGTGGACAAAATCTTGAGCTCATTTAACTAATAGTGTGGGCGATAATAGAATTAACTGTTCGTGTAAAAGTGTGTACTGAAGCAACAGCAGTACGTGGCAGAATGTAACGTCGATTTTAACAGCAACTGTAAAAACCTGGGCCACAGAAGGATCTCTTGGTTAGAATCATTCAACTACTTGTTGGCACGAAGTGGTTGGTGCCAGCTGGAGATGGAGCTCAGCCACGTCTGCATGATGCAGACTGAATTAAGGAAGCGTAGGTGTGCCTTTCTTCGCTATGCTGCATCTGCTGTGCAAGAAAGATTTTCCAAACTGGGAGACACAGGGGATGCCCATGAATATAACGCAGAAGTAAATGCGTTAGAACGGTACTTCATTCCAATACGCCTGTCAGAACATTGCTCAGATTAGCCAGAATTAGGAGGGGCGGTTTGCTACTTGATTGAGGTATGCATCTCGTGATTGTGGCTACAGAACAGACCATGCAGACCGAGACAACCTAATCAGGGATGTTATCGTGAGTCGAGTGAAAACGACATGTGTACACCGAAGGCGCTGCTCGAAGCTGGACATGCCTTGACATTAGCCCAGACGCTGGCTATCTACTGCATTGGAGGGTTAACGTGTCATCCACATGGAGGTGGGGGTGGTCATGTTGAATGTGACTGCTACCCATGCATTCTAACAACATTGGTTGACAATGCACCGAATGCGTGTGGAACTGCAAAGAGCAATCATAGCACAGCATGTTGGCGAGGCATGTGATTGCTAGGTAATCTGGTAATTCCTTTAAGATATAAACATGGATATGTCAGCATTTGGACATCGTGCTTTTTGTTTTTTTACAGTATTAAGTTTGCCATTCATTTTATTTAGCAGTAGTCTTTTTGAATTAGCCGACACACAGCTTCAGTGTAAATATATTGCAAATGCTACATGCATTCTTGGCAGGTTAATTGCTCGCCACTAAAAAAAGTTGTGTACGTACGATGTACTCGGTCACTACTACGAAGAGTTAAGTGCCCGTTTACAAGTGGTTTCAGAAAGGGTTGCGAAAGTGGAGAAGTTCTGAAAGCTTTTCATGGTCGGAGCTTTCTTATATGAAATTGTATCGGTATTACAATAAGTTGCCTCGTTCTATTTCCTTAGACCCCAGGCAGATAGTATTTTCCTGCAATTATTGCAGTAATATGTACTGTTCATGTAAAAAAAAAACGGTCTCTGAATTTTGCTTCATGACGATATTAGCCTGTGAACTCTCTGATTAGATCCTGCTATCTGCCGGGGTTCCGCAAAAAATCACCGATGTTAACACGCCCTCTCCGTGATAAGAATAGGAGAGGCTGTGGTTTACGACGATGATACCCATGTCCATGATGTCAAGGAGTATGTATTGGCAGTCCACGAAAAGAAGACGGAATCAAAGTTCAAATGCAAGAAAGGATTCATGCCGGAGGCAGACCAAAACAGGTAGAAAAAAGTTCTGCAAGCGCTGCAAATTTTAAGTGACCATATACAGGCAGATGAGAATTGCCTCTCGATGGGGAACCATGATATGTGGTTATGAAGGATGTTACATGAAATGTTGCACAATTTTAAAATGAAAGCGGAAGTCTGTAGTCGGCAACGTCACTTAGGCTACAAAAGATTCAAGCCCAAATTGGCTTTCATGGTAGAGAGAAGCCAATACGCTAGGTCAAATGGTATGGCCAGTGCAGTAATGTCATAACGGGTAGTCGTTGGAGTCCAACTGGATGATAGCATCATATTACTAATACCCTAGTACTCTAGGCCCAAATCATGTTGCATGGGCGAAGACACATGGCGATACTTCAAAAAAGTCAAATGCCCAGTGCACGAGAAGAAAGTATCCTTCAGAGAATCACCAATGCATACATAAAAGAAGAGTAGAGAAGAGAATTTAGGACTATGGGGTACTTATACAACATACAAGTACATGGGGTAACTTTGACCTATTAGGGTTTAAGGTCATTTTGGTGCACTTGGCTCATGACCTGTAGGGTGAAGTGAGTGAAATTTGGACTTGGGGTGTTATTTGATGCATTTGTTTGTCATACAAGTAACATAACAATGTGCTTACTGTTTTCATGGTTTTTGTCAGCGTTATTGGACCATATCGGGTGCAACTTTGCAGTCGTAGAGATAAAGGTCATTTAGAGGACTTTTGGCGCATATGTCTCAAAATAGCCTGTTGACTCGTTTCTGGTATCGGAATATGTGACTGAATAGCAGGTAGAAATTTTATCAGGGTGGTAAATGCAGAAGCTTAGACCTTAAATAATAGGTAGAAAACGGTTGATCGTGGAGTGAAACAGATGAATATAAATAAATCTGCACCTCACAAAAACAAGAGGCCCAGGGTCCTTGATATCCAGCTAATATCATCTACATGTGGTCTTTGTGCACAAAAATAACTATAAGTCTTGTACATTATGGTTTCAATTCCATACACAGAAACACTCTCACTAATCCACTGTACAGATGACTATAATTTCATATATATGCAACCGGTTCGTCCGTTTCGCTCTACAAGTCGAAAAAAGTGCACCGAATGACCCCAAATGACCTTGGCATGTTCAAGATAAAAAATACCAACATGCATGTTATATACACCCCAAGGCCCAAATGTTTGTCCGTTCCGCTCTACGATGAGCCGTTTTTGAGTTACGGCCCAATTTTCGGAAAAGTGCTCCAAATGATCCAACATGACCGTGACATGTTCAAGGTAAAAAAAAAAAATAAAAAAAAAAAAAAACATGCATGTTACATACACTCCTGAGGCCCAAATTTTTGTCCCTTTCGTTCTACGATAAGCCGTTTTTTTTTTAGTTACAGGCCAATTTACGGAATAGTGCACCGAATGACCCCAAATAACCTTGGCAGGCTCAAGGTTTAAAATAACAACATACAACATGCATGTTACATACACCCCCGAGACCCAAAGTTTCGTCCGCTTCGCTCTACGATGAGCCGTTTTCCAGGAAATTGAGACGTTGGAATTCTCCATTGCTTACAATGTAAAAATTTAATTATTAGTAATTCGTAACGAACTGAAAATTTCAAAATTCTAAAACGAACATTTTATGGTGACCACCATCAGTAGTTTGTAGCAAAAGTTTGATTGCAAAAATTTAAAACAGTAGGAGTAGCGTTTTGAAAGTTTCACTCCCATAGGGTCCAATTATCACGAAAATTAAAAAGTTGCACAAAATATTCAATTTTTTTTCGAAATTTAAAAAATATATGGGCGTATTGACTAGAGCAACCCACAAGTAAACTCAGAACGAAACAGGTGCAATAGTTTCAAAAATAATCGACTGTACGTACGGACGCCGTCCGTCCGGAGAGACGGACGCCGAGCAAGCCCACACCATACCATGATCTCAGCTAGTAGCATACTAGCTGAGCTTAAAACAAGATAATCACATCTAATTCAGCCACATGGCCATTAGTCTTAAAGCGTCACAATCAGAGCGACAAGGTCTATGGGACCCTTTTTTCATATTTAGCAGACTGCCAAAATAGTAATCGCCTGCTTGTTAGCACGATTGCATTTGCTATAGGTTTTAGTCGAAATCTGATGAAAACTTCGCATTTTGAAAATTGTATCGTCAGAAAATTCGCAGAGTGCCCCAGATGACACGAAATAGATCTCGACCACTGCAATATGAAAACTGACCTGCAGTCCTTAAGAAACAGAGGCCCGATTTTTCAACATTTCGGGATAGACAGTATTTTAGAATTTTGCACTGACTCCCATGGTAAAAATTTGGTAAAATCATGGTACAAGTGTCATATTTCTTGCAAAATTTACACTAGCCTGTATTCATTCATGATTACCAACGTCCTGATAAAATGTTGGCTTGCTTACCGTATGAAATAGCGCAAGAAACTCCTTCACTTTCTGCAAACTAACTGGGTCTTTTGGGGACCAGGACAACAGGAATTCCAGCTTCAGTTTGGCCCGAGAACTGACACAGTTGATGTATTGCCAGTTTCCTCTGTTGCTTTTACCAAACGTAGTTGGCAACAAGAAGAGTACAACGTCACTGTCTCGACCACCAAAGTCATCCAGCTTAGACATCACTATGCCTTTGGGTGGATACACGTCCCCATTTTCTACAATCCACTTAAATTTCTCTGTCAGTTCTTTCTGAAGATATTCCATCTGAGGCTCATCATCACCCAAGATAACAATGGACTTGTTTCCATAGCGCTGGACCAAACCTCTCAACTTTGCATCAAGAAACGAAACGTTTTCTGCCGGACTGCTGCCAATGAAGTCATAGGTGACACCATCACCTTCTCTTTCATTCAAGCACACAGGGGTCCCCTCAACCTTGGCGGCTTGCGATTGATTGGCTCTCATGAATCGATTGATTTTTCTGCTATTCCTAATGTTCTCTCTTAGCGTGTACCGCAAAATATCTTGTGTGGACATACACCCATGACTTTGTTCTACAATATGCTCTGCCAGGTTTCTCAGTTCAGTATCAAAATTTTCTGGCAGACATGATTGGTAATCTTGATCAGGATCGAAAAATATACCAACTTCAGAGTCTTGATCTTGAGCAGCGTGTGTAAAGAGCAGACAGTAGAGGTCCTCCGGATTTTGTTTCCAGTCTTCACTCAGGGAAATTGCATGAACATCATCCACAATTATGATCTTAGCAGTCTTCACAAGCCAATCTCTTTGCTGCTGTGACAGAGAATTGGTGGCCTTCATGACCCACACTGTACATTTAGCATGAAAACGAACGAACTCTTTCAGACCGTCACTGCTGCATATATACAGAATCTCATCATCTCTATATCCCTTGCTCTTGGCATGATGTACAAGATGCAGGGCTATGATGGTTTTCCCTGTCCCGCTCCTCCCAGTAACCACTAAGATACGTTCCTTTCTCTTTAACAGAAGCCTGGCTTGTTCCTCTGTCAAATGTTCAATCAGAACTCGGTCCTTCGCCAGACATTCTGTTTTCAGTAGCTCCTCAGCTAGCCCATTGCATGCGATATCAAATTCTTCAAGTATTTCCACAAAGGGGTAAGGCACAGGTTGAATGTTGTCCCCTTCAGAATCCCACAGTTCTGTGGTAGATCCTGTCACAGAAGTAGCCACCACTTGTACCTCAAAGTGAAAAGGAACAGATTGGTGTGTCCTGTTGACACCAACTGCAAGGAATTTCTTCTTCAGCATTCGAGCATGACGAAGCGCAGTGTTAACGTGAGCTTTGCTCTCATCTGTTTCAGCCAATCCCTCAGCACCAAAGCAGTAAATCAATCTGGGATGCGCCTTTGTTGAAATGATGAGAACATAACACAGCAGGCATACATTTGTATCAGAACCAGAAGATTCATTTTCGAACTCATTCTCTGTGGATATCAACGTTGCGATCCCATGACAATCTTTCCCATTGATGTATTCAACCAAATGCCCGTACTGAATTCTGTCTGATGTCTTCCTCTCTATAGCTTCAGCAGATGGATACCAAACCTTTAGCCCCTGGTGTAGCCCCTGGTGTTCATCAAGATAATTTGCCATTTTGTCAGTGCAGCAATCTAGCAAGTTTAATTCATAAGTTTCAATTTCAATTTTCTCTCCTTCAAAGGAATTGTGCAGTTTAACACCCAGACTTTCATCATCTTGTAATTCTGGTGAATCATCTGCAGTTGGCCTGAATGGTGATCTGCTGCTTGACTGCTGGTTGCTATCAGACAGGCGTTTTTTTGATTTGGCAGAATCCTTCATGTGTGCATATAGTTGACTGCGTTTGTCATCTTTCCTTTTTGAGTTAGTCTGTGGGAAAAACTGTTGCTTCCAGTGTTCAAATTGTACTGGTAGTATATGACATCCACTATCAGTCACCTCACAGCATGTGGGTGCTCTCAAAAACACTACACCGCTGTGCTTTAGCACCCGAATCTCTATGACTTTGCCTCGCCTGCCATTTTCTTGGCACACATCATGGTAGAATACGTCCCATTCTATTCCACGAACTGGTGGACTGTTGCTGTGTCCAGACCAAATGCAACTACAGAGAGATTCCTCGATGTAGCTTGTCAGTCCTTGTTCTTCTTTCCCCCAGTCATCCTTTGTCTCAAAGCCTGCAACCACAGGATTCTTCCCAATTTCCTTCACCCCAAGGATGAGACTACCACCGAACGTGTTGGCAAAAGCAGATATATTTTTCAGCAACTCATCATCTCTCTCCAGATTTTTCTTCAGCTTAGAAGCAACGAAGTATATGTCCTTGGTTCTCTTTTCGTCAACCCAGTAGTGTTTGAATTCAATGGTATGGCTTTCACAATACTCTGTTGGTATTTCTTCGTTGTGGTCAAATGAATCTCGTGTGCCAAGCAACTTTTGCATTTGAGAAGTGCAGACAGTGTCTGTGGTTCCATATCTATCTTCTAACATGGCACGTAAGTCTTCTCTATTGGTCACTGGTTCAATGCCAGTTGCGTGGCGACCATAGGCGTTATACTCGAATGTGAGCAGGTCTTTTGACTTACGTACAAATGTGTAAATCCTGAGCTGACCTTCTTTTTTCATATATTTGTACTGGATCATAGATCTGTAGGTGGAATTCGGGATCCAATGGGCTGTAACGTGATCTTTAAGGTTCTTCAGCCACTGGTCTCTCTTTTTGTCCGATTCTGCTCTGTTAGAGTATAACACAACCAGCCCACCACTTGTGCTCATCAGGGCAGTTAGCCACTGCGCTATCTCTTTTCCTATAGAGGGGTCATACTTGTTAATGTTGATCTTCTTCACAAAGGAAAACTCCGCATACTCCATTTCTGGACAAGGCTGAAATATTTGTGTAACACATTATTGTCTTAAACACATCTGTTGAAGCTGCAATGTGGAGATAATTGACAAATGTAATAAATATTCCACATACACAAATACATACTGATATCAGACACAAGACAAAGAGACCCGGAACCCTTGACACTCGCCTGGCTCAAACACTACTTATTTAATAACAGTTTATCATTTATATCTATATTTAATAGGCACGCAGTAGAGTTGAATCCATTGTGTTCTGCAATCAGCGGTCTTTCGGTCCTATTTTGAACATTTAAATTCAAATGGCTTTTTGGTATACGTATATGCCCCAGCTTCCCAGGTATGTTCCAATATAGTCTTGAACTTGAAATTCACATTTTAAAATTTAACTTTGAGTTTAAAATTTTATATAAGGCCCATGGTCTTGATGCTCTGCTTGACACCGGGCACCCCCATAAATAAGCCCAGGGCTTCTAAATGGGGAAAGCCCTTTTCTAAAATAAAAGTTTGGCCATTAAAATGCATATTTTCGGGGGAAGTGAAATGTTTCGTTATTCGCAGCTATATATATCTCCTATTCTGACTAATGTTGCTCCTGTTACAGTTACCCAAGTGTTTTGGAGGTGCAGTTTAGTGGTTGTCTTGTCTTCATAGCCTTAGGATTTGTCCTGCAAACTGTCCTGCGAACCATTGTACTTCAAGTGTGAAATATTCACGAGACCGCATGTATGACTTCAATTAAGCAGGAGGCGTGGTTATGGAGCCGTTTCTTGTAAATGACTACCTTTGTTTTAAAGATTATGTATCACTGTAGAAAGATTTAAATGTTGTGCCTTTATACAAATCAATACCTTAACACGCCAATCGGACAATGTACCTTGTTTATTTATAAAACGAAGCCAACGACTTTTTCAGTTAACTGTCAATCATTAAAGTGGGTTAAGACACAATACGCTTATTCTAAATTACTCGCAGTCGAACTCATCTCATCTTCGATCGCGTTGTCATAATGCTGTACTACTTCCAGCCCCTCCTGGTACCGTAGAATTCCTCCAAGACGAGCATTCAAATATTAAATACTTCACGGGCACAGCAAGGTCTTTTGCCGATATACCACAAGGCTGGAAAGACTGTTTGATTACTTCCCCATTCGCCCATGTGACAGCACGAGACAAACTTCTATAAAATACGCCCGGGGTGTATTTTGTGGCGCATTTCCCAAAAATACGCCTATGGGCGTATTTACGGATGGGCTTCTTTAGGGTATTCCCGGGTAAATGTGACAACAGCAGTGTGTGCAGCTGTTATAATTTATGACAAACAAGTGCCAAATACCTCCCAAATCACATTAAAGTCAACGCTACTCTATTTGTGTTTTCTCAGTGTTCCCCGATTCATAAATTTAACTAAATTTTGCTCCAGGGCCAGCTGTTTTGTGAGCAATTTTGAGACAAATGCATCAATGACCCCAAAATGACCTTAAATGATAGAAGGTCAGAGACACGCCTTATATGCTAACAAGGTCAGCGGTACCTCATAATTATGCTCTGATAAATCTACATGTAAGTGCCAAATATCAATCAGTTTAACTCAATTGTCTACTGTTTGGAGTTACAGGCTGTTTTGATAAACTGTACCAAATGGCCTCAAAAGCATTAGAACACTATGAGATCAAAGGCTCATAACCATGGCAGTTGAATTCTATGATCTGTACATTTTACGAGTGTGGCTCGACTTTCTAAATGCATTATACCAGTATAAAAACACCAAGCGGCAGTAGTAGTAAAGGCACTGGATCACTTTCCGTGTAGGCATGTTTGGTGAAGTGTATCTGTCAGCATTATTAATATTTCAGTGTACGCAAGTGGCTACGTATCTGAGTGAGAGCAGTTCTGGTATATTTTACAATGCTATTGTCATATTATATCTAGGTAAGTAACGGTATGTAGTACGATAAGTGTTTAAAAGTACAATCTGGCCTACCACAACACTTTAAGGAGATATAAGTCATCTCCCATCTCCCATATCAGGCATCTCCCATAATGGTAAGTAATTGTTTAAAAGTACAATCTGACCTACATATGTACCACAGCATTTGGAGGAGATACAATTCTGTCTTAGACATCCGTGATAGGCGGTAATGGTAAAATTCAAGTCAAAGGAATGGTAGTTTCATCAAAATTTAAATTTTCACAATCTAGCATCTACCGATAGACAAAATTCGACAAAAGTTTCATTGCACTTGCTTAAGAATGGTTTTGAAAGCAGTCTTTCCGGAAAAAATACACGCACATAATAACCCGAAAATGATCTTGGCTACTACGAGGTCAAAGGTACCCCATGTATTATATTCTCAGTACGCCTAAGTCCCAACTTTCGCTCGGTTTCACTCTACATTGAACCATTTCCAAGGTACATGTATTTGCAACTTTTCAATTTCTCATAGGCCACAATGTTAAATTTCCATCTTATCTCGCATGATTTAACCTAATATGAAAAGCAAGTTCGTATCACACTTCAATACTCACTGTTCTTATGGCTGGGCACAGATCATTCTTCACTCTGAAAGAAATGTGGGTAATACAGTATATATTTTATTCATTGGGTGCTAAGTTAATCTTAATGTGGATTTACATATCGAGGCAACCTACATGGAACACAACAGGCCCAGGGGCCTTGACACTCCCCTTGAACCAAATGGCACTAAAAATAGAAGTGTATGTGTGAACTAAACAGAAAAGGTATGCACCAAAGTTGCAGCCGCTTTAAATTGCGATTATATTTTAAAATTTAATTTTAACATTATATAACACTTTTAGACACTGAGTCCTGGACTCATCCACATAAGCTTGGTGGTTTTTTTAGTCTTCAGAGAAGAGGGAGGTTGCATGGAGCTTTAACCTATAATTAAAACAGGAAACGATTTAAGCTAGAGCCAAACGTGCCCTGGTCAGACACTGGGTGGCTGTAAGAGCTCTAGTGAGCCTGACTCAACCAGAGTGTAGTGGCAGACCTACGTACAACGCTAAGGCTTTCCTGCCTGAGGATTTGCTCTGAGAGAAGAACAGAACAAAAGACCGAACTCTGGGCGAGATGGTTTAACAAGACTAGGAAAATCAGGTGATCTGCTTCTGCAAAACAGAGCAACAACCATGACTACAGAAGACACAAACATGTTGATGCAATGAGACATACTGTCAACACTCACACCAACAGGAATGGCAGAAAAAGTTAGAGGTTAACACAACACGACCTAAGTTGCCGTATTGGCTAAGGCCCTGAATAACAAAACGCAAAACGTGTGTTGGGGGGGGGGGGGGCACATCTGCCGAGTCAAAAGCCTTAAGTACCCCCTTAAGTTACACCACAACATACGACTTGGCAACAAAACGACTGAGTTACTGTGCAATGTTTACCCTAGTGTCATTTAACGTCAAACGAAGATAAGACAAGGTACCAGCAAGTTACTAGGCCAGAGTTAAACAGTTACATGTACAGGTAGAGCACGGTGAAATGAACACAGTAAAAACTGAGCGCTTTCACTACGTGACTTAATTACGGTAAGACAGGCTCGGTGATTCGATCCCCGGTCGCGTTAAACAAAAGACATTAAAATTTGAGGTCATGCTGCTCTGCTTAGCTCTCAGCACATAGGAGTTAGAAACTGACTGGCCCGCGCAGAGTCAGGATAATGGTCTGGGTTAGGACATCGCTGCCTATACCCGTGGCATGGTGTTTCAGTAGGCCAGCAAGTATAAAGACTGGCCACAGGTCGGACTAACACAAGACAGGTCCAGCATATACACACCAACACCTGCTTACACGACCTTGTTCACAGCTCAAGTCAACGAACTTGATGAACCTTGTTCCAGTCGCTAGACACTGAAAAATTGTCACAGTGACTAACACCCTGTTCACTCACTCTTACACCTTCTGCACTTGCGCTTGGAGTATGGGGAGTGCCTGTGCTAAGGTTGAAGGAACCAGCGCCGACCTGGGTCATTCAGTTCCCACATTCAGTGCTCACATCCCTGAGGGTGTTTTTTGAGTTGAGCCCAGAATGAAGCCCAGGTGCTGTAGTCTTTAGGGCGCTGCCCGAGACTGCAGTAGAAGTGGCAGTGTCACCTTCAGCAGTGACCCCCAATAAGGGTATACCATTGGCAGTGGTGGGATACTGGTCTCCTGTCTGCCAACCTCTGGTTTGCACCATAACGTCAGATCTTTGCTCACAGTGCTGAGCACTGGGAAGCAAATGTGCACTCAAGGAAAAAAGGAACACACCACTGGACAAAATTTGAAAAAATTTGGGAAGTATATTTAGGCTGTTGTTCCTATTGGATCCGCACATCAGCCATAGAGCATAAGACAAATGGCTTGCACATCTGGCCAGCGAAACCCAAAACCAAACAGTGATACACCCCCAATTAACAAAATGACACATTTCAATTTCAAAGTTCAATAATTCACATGACCTCCATTTGCGTCAAGGACAGCAGTAATCCGTCGATCGCCTCATGGACCTGCACTAACGTCTGCTTTGCTCCTCTGGAATGGCCGCCCATTTTTCCACCAGTGCAGCCCTCAACTGCTGTGTAGTATGGGGTGTCACCGAATGTGCATGCTGCGGAAATGCCACACATTTCGATGGGATTCAGGTCGGGACTGACGGCATTCCATGGTAACATGTGAACTTCGCTCTCCATCAGGAAATTGATGCATACACGAGCCACATGAGAACGGGCGTTGTCATGCTGGAACACAGCACGACATCCGACTCGGTCCAGGAAAGGTAGCACAACTGGGCCCAGGATTTCATCCCTGTAATGGAGAGCGTTCACTTTGCCGTCAATGAACACCAAATCTGAGCGATGATCCGCTGACATTGCAGCCCAAACCATGGCACTTGGACCACCCCACTTGGCATACACATGCATGCATGTACTGTTCGTGACGTCTCCGGTAAACTCTTTCTCTTCCATCTGCCTTGAAGCACTGAAACTTTTTCTCGTCATGAAGGCAACCTGAGACCATCGCTGCAGAGTCCAGCACTGATGAGTACCGCACCAAGCAACACGAGCCTGACAATGTCTCTGGGTCAGCACTGCTCCCACACATGGCCGATATGGTAGGGTTCCTTCAGTTCGGAAACACTTTCGGACTGTTCTGGCTGTCACTGGCCGATGGTGTGTCCCAATGGTCTGGGTTGCAGTCTGTGTCGCTGGCCAGAACCTGTCACGCATAATCTGATGTGTTAGCATGTTTGCACGATCTTGCGCTGCAGTCATCACACGTGGTCGACCATATCTGGCTCGGTCGTTGCTGGAGCCAGTGAAGTGGTAATGCTCTGCTACGCACACGCCAGATGAGTGGTGAACGCCAAATGTCCTTTTTTATTCGGACTTTTATTGGGAGTGTGTACAGTGGACGAGTGGTCTAATCAATCTCACTCCAGTTTAACATCATATGTATGTTGAGGTGATATTCCACAGTGATCGGGCTGTGAAATTTGCAAGTCAGCTGAGAAGAAGATAGCAGCCAGTGTGTAACACTGAAGAAATTACTACAAGGACTGACTGTTCATGCCGGGGTTGTTTGTTGGGATCATATTAATGTACAACTGTCATGCTGTGGGCAGTTCTGTTGTGGTTTCTTAGCTTAGGACACATCGTGGTAGCCCCTAGTGGTTGCAAAAGCTGCTACCGTGAGTCGTTGTTAGTCGCTCACTAGTGCGTGGGATGGTGACCGGAAGTTAAAGCCTACCGCCTGATGAAAGTCCTTTGAGTGCATTATATGCCAAGCTGCAATCGAGTTGAAGCCAGCCTGATGTAAAACCCTCTGTGCGTGCAGGTTTATGAAGGTCAAGAAGTTACAGGAACTAGCTATAGCTGTTAATCAAGGACACATATCTGTCACGTTATCTTGCAGAAGAGCCAAGAACTAAACAAGATACCCCATATTTCAGGATTCTTCGCTAGTGTTCGTATTGTGAAATCGCACGCCTTGGATTGTGTGAGTGAGTGAATTGGTTTATTTAACGTCGCTTCTTAACAGCCAGGGTCTTATGAGCGACGGACCGGTCGCCGGGCAATAAGAAGAAGGATGAAAGGGCCCCAGACATGAATACACCGGGTTTCGAACCCGTGACCCAGTGGTCTGAAGTCGAGTGTTCTACCGCTCGACCAAGCGCACCGCGCCCCTGGGATTGTGTTAAACCTAGTCAACGAGTGAGTATAAAACTGTATATTTGTATTGTTGGTATTCTTCTTCTAAACTCGTTCATATTGCATTGTTTGTTTACAGTACTGATCTTCATCAAATTGTGTAAATATAATTGTAATTTCCACTCTGAAGTTTATTTTAATAAGGATTTTGTAACCACCTTTTGATCTTCTGTTATTTGCACCCCCGGTTGTGTCTCAATATCGACCCGTAACACAATAAATCTAGTAAAATAATGTTACATAGTTATGAACCTAGGACACACTGCTGGGCTCCCAAAACAAGAGGCCCATGGGCCTTGGCGCTCTGCTTAACAACCAACTTGGCCATGGGCCAAAGTTCCAAAAGTGGTCACATACACTCTCTTTCTAT
>JAAUYG010302797.1_pt1 | contig 22739 bp, 27 predicted proteins | sample 7278091 | NCBI WGS metagenome assembly JAAUYG01 (sample SAMN14350201, study PRJNA611818) | marine sediment metagenome | isolation source: surface marine sediment (0.6m) | place: French Polynesia: Moorea | collected 2018-08 | reverse complement strand
ACGCGAAAAGGCAAATTTGTTCAGTGAAGTGCACGAGAATTTCAAGAGAAACGGAAAGTTGAAGTTCAAGCATTGTGTGTAAATGTCTTGAAGTTGTTTCTCTGGACAATTGCAGCTGAGATTTTTGATCCGTACAAACCATGGCGAGGCGATGGCGTGGCCAGCGACATTTCAATGGTGGATGTGAGTACATTTGCAATGAACCATGTGATTGTGGATGTGGGTTCTTGTTGCATCAGAAAAATTTGCACTCTCCTCACCAGTGAAGGAATGATTTTTGTCTGCATCATGGCACTTGCAGTGAGCAAAGGTCCGCTTTTTTCCTCCAAGGCCGAAGTGCCTCCACGTTAAATATTGTCCACGCCACGCCTTCATTGAGACTTTGATGTTTGAGGGGTGAGGGATTTTTTTTTCTTGCCATCAGGTGGAACGAGAAGACAAATTTCTAAATCTTGCCTTCCAGAAATATGCGCACAAAATGAAGGTTGGAGCCAAAGGCAAATATGCAAACCACCGGGCCTTGAAGAAAATCAAGGAATTCCAGGATTTCAATGAGAACACATTCGCAGAACAGGCACTGGACATCTATGTGAGAGCCCACGAATGTTTGATGAAGTAAGTTTTTTTTCGTTTTTAGGCCAAGCACAGCGGTCCATTTTATTCACCTTGTCATTGTGGGCAGGAGCTCCACACCCCACTCTTACGGCTCGAGGTCATGAGCGCTGTTGTTGTTGATGGCCCAGATGTGTGAAGCGGTAATTGAAGGTTGCCGTCAATTAGTATTCCCCACTGAACTCTTGGTGACTGGATATCCACCAGCAAAAAAGAACAATGCTCTCAACTGATGTTCACAACATCGATGAAAATACAGAGGAAAGTTGCGTCCCAGAACAGGTCTGTGCTCTGGTCAAACTTTCTCCATCACCTTCAGGCCTGAATGTGGAGCAGCTAAGATGAGTCACGCTGCCGTTGTCGTCGTTCACGTCGTTCCCTGTGGTTGTCGACAAACCTGCCCCCCCCCCAATGCAATCTTGGAGTATGGATGGCAGCGCGCCCTTGACGCTGATAAGAGCCCTTGTTTTAGCCGCGTCTGACTCACACTGCTGTCAGCGTCGTCGTCCTCATCATTGTAGACATCACCAACCCCTACCCTGATGACCAGTAATCATGATTACGTCTGGGAAAAGAGACGGAAGAACCCCCCCCCCCCCCGCCCATGAGCAGCTATAATAATTGCCGTGTTTGCATTTTTGGAAGAACACAAAAAACATTACTTCCCCTCTCCCCGCCCCGATGTCACGTGATGCGACGCTGCTTCGAGGCTAACAGTTTTTCCTGGCGAATATTTGCAGGAGAGAACCATTGGAAGTGTTGTTATCATTCTGGTTTGTTCCATCTGATCATATTTGTCTTCAGCGTGAAGAAGAATGAAGATGAACTTCACAATCTGGTCACGGAGAGGGCTTATCCGGTTTGTTTGCTTTTCTCTCTCGGACCCCACGTCTTTCACGCAAAGCGGTGACTCTCCTGGTAAAGTTTCATTGGTGATGTTGTAAAGTGAAACAAAAACAATCAGGCTTCTGTTCGAATCCACAGACAAAATAAAGCTGCTTGTCAAGTGTTCAATAGTTACTGCTTCTGGTGAGTTGTGACACGGGGGCCTTTCTTTTGCAGGAGATGGCGTACATGCTGGACAAGAGGACGTTTCGATGGAAGCTACACGAATACCTGGAGCCTCCGCGGGCTGTGCACGCAAGGTGCACTGCAGGAACTACATGGTCGGCACAGGAAAAGTACGCGCAAGTCACCTGCAGATTTCACACAACTCAGGTGAGGAAACGGGCTAGGCCCAGTTGCGTGGCTGCGAGAAGCGTTATCCTGAGCAACAGGCACACAAAACTGACCAAAATGGTTCCCCCAACCTTACGACCAGGAATCACGATTACAATCCCTTTCCCCCCCCCACCCAGTGCTATCCATCATGCCTTTATCACGTGGCACACAAATGCTCATACGCGGCCTTGACGATGACAAGCGCCCTTGTTTATTGTCTTTTCTTTGAGGAAAAGTAAGGTTTTTGTTGTTGCCTAACGCGGATGTTTTTTTTTTTTTTTTTTTGTCTGTCCTTTTTGGCATATTAGCTGTGTGCACTGAAGTCTTTTAACTCTTTTTTGTTGTTGTTGTTGTTGTGTCAGACGATCGCAATCTATGACCGGTTTGGGCGGCTGCAGTACGGCAACGAGAACGTGATCAAGGACGTTCTGGAGTACGTGGTGTTCGAGAACCTCATAACGCGCTCAGAGGGAAGATGGCGGATTCATGGAAAGGTCCGTAAAATGATAGTGACATTGGGAATGTGCGAGTGGGGCAGTATCTTCAGTCACCAACTGTAGTCACTGGTGCAAAACAAAACAAGGAACCTGTTTCTCCTGGATGCTCCCCCATGACTTTACTTTTGTGAGATTTGCGCACTCCGATATGGAAAGATGCCCTAAAACATTGGGTGTGTGGGTTTCCATAGCTACTTCTTCAGAAAAGAAAAACTCCTGCTCGCTGAAACAAATTTCTGGGCAAGCCAAAATTTGAAATGCCTGGTTTCTGGCCCGGGCCATTTTAATTCCAAAACGTCAATTTCTGGCTGGTACTGTGCTGACAAATGCGTGAAAATTTCTGGTGTTCATCCAGACATTGCCCAACAGAAAGGTGGTGTCGCGCCTTGTTGTGTGATGCATCATCTTATGGCGAGGCATCACACGGCTGAAGATCTGACTCACCCTCAGCTCGGCACACACTAACGAAGCAGTTGGGGAGTGAAATTATTTCAACTGAGAAAGGACCTGCTGTAGCTGTACCATGTGTTTCCAGATCGCACCGGATTGGCTTCAACCGAGAGGTGAAATTCTGCGAACGATGAAAAAGCCGAAACTGGTGGTGGAAGCCGAAGATAAATTGGCTGAGAGAATAGTTCGGCCTGTCGAGAAGGATAATTGAAGACGCGGAGAAGAAGGAGCAGGATGGCCTGGCATTGGCTCCTGCCTGAAGAAACACAAAGGAAACAACAGCCGCTGCTAATGGAACTGCTCAAGTCGCGACATGTATTTCCATGGAGAATGACCTGTGACTTATTTGCTATGACAGGCCAGTCAATTGTCTTAGAAGAAAATTTCAAGAGTTGTAGGCTTGTCTTGGTCGCACGAGAAATCGGTAGAGGACGATTGGTACTACTGATGCTGATGCTGGAGGCCTGTCCACACCAACGTGGCAGTGCATTTCACCTTAAACATTTTCAATTGTCGACAACACACCCACCCGATGTGGATTCGCCTGAAAACTGAAGGATGAATCAGAACGTACACCATTAAAAAGACTGGCTTTCTGCTGCAATAAACGACCGCGCCGGTTCGATAAGCGGATAAAGCAAGCAAAATGCTGTTTTGCTGGGGAGGATTCTTCTACATTTTATTCTTGATAAGATATGTGCACCGTTCCGCAACAAGTTGCCATCTTTTGGCGTTAGAAAAATATTTCATTGCAAAGATGAAAATTGTCGCTGAAAACAGGAAACTGGTGTCTTCTTTTCTGTGGGCGGTTGTGTGCCTTCCTTTGTAATGTGCAAACAAGACAGCAATTAAACCGAGTTGTCCAAAGCGATTCGAAAGCAGATTATTTTTTAGGTTGTCGCAAGTTCACAATTTCATGAGGACTGCACTCTGTGGTTGCACCTATCCGTTTTGGAAAAGAGCTTTTCAGAAAAAAAAGCTGTCGCCTTTGCCAGATGTGACAACTTGCAGTTTCACATGGAGTAGAGTGTGCGCGACCTTGTTTTCAATGCGATATGTAAACATCAATTGAACACCATTGAGCAGTACAATTTGTCAACAACATGACATGGCATTTCGTCACAAACATTCTCACACATTAGAAGCACACATACAAGCTAGTTTGGAAGACTTGTCAAGCTTCGTACCGACTCTGAAAGTTGTGCTGTTTTTATGCATTTTGTAATTTCTCGCACAGGACACACAGATTGTTTTCAGTGGCTTCCATTGATGCGTGAGAGCTGTTGCATTGAATCGATGGTTGCATGTTTTGCACAAGACTGAGCACTATCACAACATCAAAAGTTGACAACGAAAGAACGGTGAACTCAACTAAGCTTCCACACCTTGATCACGAGTCACTTTCAATGAGACGAAGTTTTTGGTGTGCAATAACATGTTGAGAACCAGGGTGAGATCGAAACAAATTCTGCTCTCCATTGATGAAAACAAACCAGTGGCGGCATTCAGTGTTTCCCTTCAGTTTATGTTTCTGTTGTCACAACTTGTCTTTGAAACCATCATGGCTTTGGTGTAAAGAATGGAATTCGAAATTCCTGTGCGAGTAGAGAGTGGAGGACCACAGAAGCGAAACACCAAAACGACCTGCGGACAATTCTTTTCTTCGTCAACATTTGCACAAGTGTTGTGACCAAATCATGTTGGGCTAAGTCTAAATGAAAAAACTATGAGGACCTAGAAGGGATTACTCATGACAATCAAGTCCTTCAGTCGGTTTGGAATGTGCAGTTGGTTGGTACCGTAAACGATGTTACCACTGAGGTAGACCCTGGAGCGAATCGCCCGCACGCACAGTTCTCGCAGCGGTAGCACAGAGGTCAGGTAGTCCTCGGCCCAGTCGATGTGCCCCAGGGTCTCCATGAACGCCTTGATAGATTCAGTAGGTGTGAAACCATTGCGCAGCAAAGCAGCATACAGGTAGAGGGTCAGATCAGTGTAGTCTTTGGCACTGGTTTTCATCTCGGTCTCAATCATCAGATGTACGTTTGAGGCTTTCTTGCTCGGCTCAGCGTCAGCAGAATACGGGATGATGGGCTTGCACACGGAAGCCTGCACGAGAATGCGGAATTGCTGCTTGTAGCACTCGCGCGGACACTTCAGCGGAGTGTACAGGACCCGGTGCAGCGGTTGGCCCCAGAACAGCGTCGACTCGAGCATCTTACCGCAGTCACCTCCAGACTCCAGCAGCAGCTCCAGGATCTGCGGATTCGCCACGTCTATTGAGATGAGCACCGACTGCAAGGTGACGAGTGAGCCGACCCTGATGAGAGCCTGCAGTGAAATCAACGTGAAGAGTGCAAGGATAATTCTGCAAGCAGAACCAGAACATCTCGAGTTGATTTCCTCAAATAGGAATGCAATGCGTTGACTTTCGAAGCTGGATTCTGACGCCCGGATTTTACGCACAATTTCGGTCATCGTGAGAAACGGGTGCTATGGTGCATCATATTATTGGCCTGCGTTCATGCCTGGAGTTCAAAATGACGCACAGCCAAAACCAAGAGAACAACAATGAGTACCCACCTGCACACTGTCGAGCCTCTGATGTTGTATGGCGTGATCTATGGGATATTTACCGCACTTATCGTTGCCAGGATTATTCACGCTTCCTCCAGCCTGCAAAATTGAAACGCAAATTGCAAATTTCGGAGCAGTGAAAACGGCCTGGTTGTTTGCTGTTATCAATGCAATGACAACGGGCAGCACTTTGCACTTGTTCAAAGACTGCCAATTCGTCAAGTGGATTTTCTCTCCTCTGAATTCTACATTTCCCAGTTTGGTCACGAGTGATGCTTTCATTTCCAGGAAATTCCACAAAAGTTTTTGACAAAAATAAGGAAATTTATGTTGTGGCACCAATGCCAAACCCTGGCGAACACTCACGGAGACGAGCGCCTCTATGGTTCTGGCTGGGTTCGTGTCCTCCACCTGGCAGAAGTGCGTGAGGTGCAGCGGTGTGCAGCCGTTCTTCCTGTGCGGCAGGTCCGGGGAGGCTCCGTTCTCCAGCAACACCTGAAACAGTGCGGAAGAGCTGAAAGTTTTTAATCTATTCTTGCTTTTTTTTTGTTCTCTTTCATCTTTGCTTTGCTTTTTCCATTTTTCTTTTCTTTTCTGAACGTGAAAAAATAAAAAGAGGGGAGAGCAGTCATCAAGAGTTTTTCCACAGGAACTGCGCAAAGAACGCTTTGTCGCAAAGAAATTTCTGTCGAGCAACTCGGAAATTTGTGCAGAAATTTATTTCTGCGATGGGATGAAAAAGAAGGACGAGAAATTTCTTGAGGCTATGTACCTGGGTGCATTTGTCGAAGCCCATCCACGCAGCAGAGTGCAGTAAATGCTTGCGGTCCAGCTCTTCTGATGTCACACTGCCGTCTGCCAACAACGATTTCAAGCGGGAAATGGCATTGTCCTGCAAGTCGAAATTCAGATTCAGATCCAGAAAACTGCAGCAACTGAAAATCCAGGTTTTAAGAGAAATGAAAACAATTCGCGCGACCTGTGCCGAAAGGAACACACTCACCTTCACGGCTTCCTCTATGGCTTGAAGTCGCGCGTCGTGGGTGTGGGACCCCACACATCCCATAAACGCCATGGTGTCAACTCTGCAAACATAAACTTGTTTGCTTCAGAGAACGAAAAACCTGAAATTTTCACCCCAGTATCTGTTGCGTGTTGTTTTGCAAAGAACGCAGTGCCATATGGTACCGCAAGAAAATCAATCCTTGAACAAGCTGAGTTCGATGTTTTCTGAATACTTTGTGTTTTGCTGTAATTTCATTTCCACGAAATGGACTGGAGCTCCAGGTTCAAACATAGTCCTGCTTCTTCTTTGCCATCACATTTTTTAAATGTTAAATGTCAACGCATTATAAGAAGGTAGTCTGCAAAACTACGCAGATGTTGAGGCGCCGTACAAGGCAGCTGTGAATTTGGGCAACGAGACAGCTGCACAAATGCGCTGCTTAGCACAGACGCTTTTTCCCACGTACCTTGGGATCACATGTCGCCTCCCCTAAAAATATGTCAAAATAAAAAAAAAGAATTCAAGTTCCTTCCCTACATGTTACCACTCCGTCTGCAGGTTACATTAGATTTCCGGTTGCAGCAGCTGCTGCGTTCACTGTCGGCAGATGTCAGGCCGAACACTGCAATCAATACCTTTTTAGGAGATTGATGTTCTCAGTGAAGTGAACTGTTCTCTTTCGCGGGAGACGACAGTTCCGAATGGTTGGCAGAGTTTTTCTTGACACTTTTTTTTCCGGACAATGACAGAACAAAACTAGTCACAGATTTTTGTGATCACATTTTATTTCTGTTGTCCACACAACCATCTTGCTATCTTTCGAGGAATGAAAGAAAAGAAAAGAAAAAAACACCATCTGACCAACACTCCATTTGTAGCATCACATTCGCAATACTAAGTCTTGCAGACTACATGCAGATAAGCTTTTCTAAGCACTTATGCGGGCTTAGGGCTTAGCTCTATTCTGTACTTTTTATCTTGTGCCTTCAACGCTTACTGAGCACCAGGGCGTAACACCATTCACCCTTCGCATAACACATGGATAACACCAAGGCACATTGTCAATCGAGTTTTTATCACTTCCAGTCATTTTTCATTCATTTCTGAGCTAACGATTGCAAACTATCGAAGTACAAAATGTCTCCTCTATTCTGTCCGTCCAGATATTTCTTTGCAACATTACGTAGCCGATCCCACGATTCTCAACAAAAATTCACAAAGTGGAAACAAGTTCATAATCTTACCATCCTCATGACTAAATATTAAACCCATTCTCGCTGGAGATCATCCAGCAGTTTTTAACTTTGTGTTTCAGAATAGTGAACGGTCTCTAAATGGCACTGTGTTATTCAAAAACATGCACGAAAAAAAAACCCCAAAAAAACCACCCCAGCAACTTTCGACAATCATCACAACTGAAAATGTTAAGTAGAAAAGAAACTGTCCAAATTCTTTTCATCAAAAATAGATAATTTAAATAAATAAGGATTAAATACACCATTCGAAAGGAAAGAAAACACCTCGTGCAAGGAATAAGTTACGATCTGCACCGGTTGATAGCATTTCATGCTGCAAAATCATGTGCGAGTTTCAGAAAGAAATCACTTGTGCTCACCCTGTTATTTCTACATCTGTTTCCAGTTCATTATCAAGTCAACAAATCATCCCGCGGCACAGAAAAACAAAACTTGGTTGGGGAGGGGATCCCGCTCTATGCTTGCAAATCCCAGGTTCTATTCTGGCGAGGAAGAAAACCAAAAGGCGTACAAAGTTGCAAGAAAGCTATCTAACGCAGCTGTCTTTGGTTTAATAACGCGGTTACACATACATGATTGCAATTACGCATGCACTACACACCAAACCTTATCCTACGGCCAACTGTTACGTCTACAAATCGTCCGCTACACCTTTCTGACAATGAGCACTCATTTATTTCATCCACACCGAATACATTCATAGGAATCTGTACCACGACATACCAGCGTATGAAAGATAAACTCTTCACTTTAGCCAACATGATACACTGTTTCCAACACGAACAATATTGCAGGCATATTTCACGAACACTTTCCTGGAACAATAGCTCTGAACAATAAAACTGTTGGCAATAGCCAAACTGCAACAATACTCAATTTTTACACATTTAGCTTGCAAGAATAATAGCGTCTGAGACCTTGGAACACCTGGAATGCTTCACATTGTGCTTGACAGGAACGTCTGGGACAACAACCAAGGGTGGAGGCAAAATTCCAGTGCAATTTACTGAGTGGGACAATAGTCAGGAGATCAGAAACACAACAGGTCAGAACAGTTTATCCAATTTTGCACGTGATTTCTGTCCACACACACACAATTTATCTGAGATCAAGTTCCATCTTTTCAACACATCGAAGGTGAGTCTTTTCATGCAAATTGTGAGCAAACAACCAAGTCTTCATTTTCAGTTATCTACACTGTACAAAAACATCCGACTGTCCTCACCCTGTTGAACACATCAATGGGAAAAGAAATTCATCATTTTGCAATCGTCTGAGCCACCTTTGTGCCACGTAAGTTTGTTCGAAACGCAGCACATAAGTGGTCATTTTGAACCGAAGGCAACTGCAAAACGACACAAGAATTTCTGACACAACTCACGTCAACCACAAACTTTCAGTGACATTACTCTCATTGAAGCTCTTTTGGCAAGTTAAAGAGATCAAATTAGTCGCGCTGCAAATAACCAACACTTGATAAACTACGAGTAAAGAATTTTCTCACAAATTTGTGATAAAATCAGCTGTGTATAAAAATAGCAATTTCACCAGGGGACCATGCTTGCCTTTCTGTGTAACAAGAATAACGTAAAATCGTTAACAGCAACAAGGTCAATGCAAATCCGTGGTACATTTCAGATTTGCCTCTGTGTGCAAGGAGCTGTAAAAAGTCGTGAGTAGCCCTGTTAACAACAGTACATGCGCATTTTCGTTTTTCTTCCATAATTTTCTGTTGTCATGATGAGCTGAGAACACAATTACCACAAACATGTGCGTTCCGAAGATCTGTGTATAAATGCAAAAGAATCCGAACACTAAATTTCTTTCTTATGGCAGTGTTAATGACAAAACAAATGAGAAAATATGTACAGGTCAAAGGATGTGCACTTTTGCAGACAAATTAAAGCCAACGTCGTCAAAAACAAAAACAAAAACAACATAGCCATCAGGGACGCAAAATATACAAAATACTTTTTTTTTTTTCTTTTCCTCCGATGTAATTCTGAATGAGATCATTTTGATTTTACTGAGACATGCTGCTTGGATAAAAAATTTTTCTTCCTCTTCCAAAATACTAAACTGGCTACCAACAATTTTCACGGGAAAAAGATTCCTCCAATCACACTGATAACAAGATTTTTAAAGTCTTCAACACGTGAGTAAACTCGCTCCCAATCAATTTTTTACACAATTACCAGCAAAAATGGTAAATCACAATGTACAAACTGCACCAGACGTTGAAACACACGTGTGCAAAGTTACTTCACGGTTTCACAGTTTCTTTTCAAAGGACACCGAAGAATATTGAAAGCCACTATCGCAAGAAGCTTGAAACAAGCAAACCCTGCACTGATCCACGTTCTTTTGATCTACTCCGCTTTTATCCCCAGGACAGGGCCAAATATCGGTGGGGTCGGGGGCACTTCGTAGTTGACAGGGGGTTGAGGGGAGCCCGTGGGGGTCGTGTTGGATTCTATCTGAGTGGTCGGAGACGGTCCCGACATGAGTCCTGAGCCTGCGACAGGTTTGCGCACGAAGGGCTTGCCGTGCAGTTTGCGCTGATGTCGCGTGAGGTTCGTCTGAAAGGTGAAGGATGCCGAGCACAGACCGCAGATGTACCTCTTACCTTCCACCCGCGAGGGGAAGTTCGCATCCAAAGCGGTCAGCGCGCTGTTACTGCCGCTCGCTCCGCTGTCAGAGTGTTGACTCGGCGACTTGGAGCCGTCCGAGTCGTATCCACCATGGCTCGCCACGGACTTTCTGCGCTTGGCCGGCTTCGGCGTTTTCTCTCTTTCCTGGGTGGAAAGCGGCGACAGCGGCCCGGGCAGCCCGTCCCCGGAGAGCTTACGCTTGAGCGGGAAACCAAACGGCGACCCGAAGAGCGGGGCCCCTGGAAACTGCGGCAAGCCTCCCGGCAGATTGGTCGGTGGAAACAGGTTCATCTGCGCCATGAACAGCGGCGAAAACGCGGGTCTCAGATCAGGATGCTGACCCGCTGACATGTTCTCCAGGGGCTTGCTCAGGTTGGCCGCGTTTGCAGCAGCAGCCAAGGGCGTGTTGTTGTCACCAAGAAGCTGCAGCAGTTTCGGGTGCTGGCTCTTCGCGTCTTGCTTCGCCTGCAGCGCTGCTCTCAGCAAGGACCTTGATGCTTCCAACTTGTCCGAATTCTCTTCTTCATTGCTGTCCGCTTTGCCCGATTCTGCCTGCGCATTACTGCTGAAGGACAAATCCACCGCTGCTTCTTCTTTCACAGTTGCCACCGGGTGTTTTGGTCCAGTTGTCAAATCAACTGGCTGGGAGCTGGGTGAGGATTCGTTCGGCTTCGGCGCTGCTGGTTCTTTCTTCACGTGCACGCTCAGGTCCATGGGGCTTGTTGGTATTTTGTCCGGAATGCGAACACGGTCCAGCGGTGGTGTCAAGGGCCGCAGTGATAAATCTACAAAGTGAAAGTCAATGATGAACACTCCCTTTTAAATTTACGATTTTGAGACATGATACAGTTCGTGCTCTTTCCTCACCAATGTTTTCTTCTTTTTTTTTCAATAATTATCATTCCCTTTTTCTTTTGTGTTTTTGAAAACGTCCATACCCATTTGTACAGGTTTCACAGGCTCCACCGGTAGAGTGTTGACGACCGCTGGCTGTACCGGTTTCTGCTCTGCGGGCTGAACGTTGATGTCCGTTGGTTGCTTCACTGCGGGAGACTGCGCGGCCACGGCCTGCATGTGCGAGTTCAGGAAGCTCTGTATCGCCATGTTCGCTGCCACCGACTGAGGAACGCTGCTCACTGGCAGGGAACCTGGCAGTGGGAAACCGTTCACCTCCTGCAAAGAGCAAAGATCACACAATCAAACAGTTGACGCTGCTGACATCATTTCAGCCAGGAAATTACAGATACGGAAGTAGGTTTGGCACATGTATTTCACACACTGAATTTGGAGTGCAAAGATCTAGGTCACAAAAGCAAATAGTCAGTGTGTCGCGGTCTGTTGGAACAAAACAGCAAGTTGTACAACAGTTGTACCTACCTTTTTGAACGGTTGCTTTCTGGGCCGAACATCCTGGTTCTCAGGTTCACTGGGTAGTAGTCTCCTGGCTTCAGCAACGCGCTCGTTCTGATTCTGCGCTGCGAGTGGATGACCTGCTCCAGCCTCTGGAGTTCCTCGGCTTCCGAACAGCAGCTTCTTGCGGATTACTTGGTGCATGTCACGCAGATGGTCATCCAGATCAGCCGGGGTGAGATAGGTCTGTCCGCACAAGTCACAAATCACCTTACTCCCTGAAATAGAAGTTGTTTGTTAGTCACACAGTGCAAAAGGTTCTCACTGTTCACAAAGCTGACAAATTTTCCTGTGTGAAGTTCCACGAAGGCGTTTCATCTCAGCATCAGAAATCAACCACAAGGTCTTCCGTCAAGGCCAACAAAGATACTATTTCAGTTATCACTGCTTGTTCGGGAAATCCAAAAGAAAGACTCGTCGCCTGAGGCTAGTTTCTGACGTGAAAAAGAGCCTGCAAAAATTCCAAGCAACAAATGGATACCTGTGATTTTGTCGGATTCAGCAGGGTTGATGTTGATGGTGGGCTGAAAGGCGATGTTCACTTTGCTCGGACTCTGCAGGTGCATCTTGCGGATGTGTCTCCTCAGGTTCGAACTGAAGGTGAACGTCCTGCCGCACAGTCGACACAAGTGATTTCCATTCTGGGCCATTTTCACCGGACTGATAGGCTGTACACAAAAAGATAAAATGCATTGTCAGACCTGGATGGTAAAACCAGGGCAATGCATTGTTTTGGGCCTGGTACCACAGAGGTCAAAACGTCCAGGCACTGAGTTGAGAGATTCGGAAATTCCGAATAAACCACAAGCCTAGAACTTTTCATTGTTAATGGAGGAGGGGACCTCGATTTCAAAGAAATGTTCAAATACCTCTCAAGATTATACGTTCATGCTGCCCCAAACAAAGGAGGGGGAGATCCAAAGTGAAAGATAGGACAAAATCATGGCCAGGCTGCAAATACGGCGACTCATTTTGCCCCAAACAAGCAAGCACCAACCAGATAAAACATTTTTCAATCGCACAACAAGAAAGCGGTAAATATGGTCAACAGAAGATCTACGGACACCTGCAGTGTCATCTGCCCATTCAGAACTGACACGCACCTGTGAAGTGGTCTGTGAGATGGGTATGGTGCGGGTGCCGAGCGCCACTTGTCCCTTGGTCTCGGCGATGCCCTCGATGAGCGCCCGGTGACAGACGTACAGGTGTCGGGCGAGGCGCGCGTGAGACGGGAAGCGCTTGCCGCACTCCAGACACTTGAACAACCTGTTGTGGCCGTTATCACTTGGAGCCAGAGGATTGCGTTCACTGCCGGGTTCCGCATTCGGTTTCTCCTCGCGACCTACAATTGACAAGACTGATAAGTCACGCCATTGCAAATCCTCCAAAGAATCTGTAGCGCGATCTCAGAAGCACCTGGCTCCTTTGGTGGACTCTGTTGAGGGGCCTGGATTTTAATATTTGAAAATTATCCAGGGAACACAATCAAAGGCAAAAAGGTGACAAGTACTCGGAAGAACTGTGTCAATTTTCTCCAAACACGTTGATGACAAACTGATAACATGTTCCAGGTCATCAACAACCAACGAAAGATTTTCTCTGAACAGTTCAACACAACAAATCGGGAGTCCTCAGCAAAAGCATCATTCAACTGCGCATTTGTCATCTGTCGCACACAACACGAGGCCCTGTTACATTTTCATTTCCTTGTTTACAAATTGATCCAAAATTACAACTGGTTTGCAACAATTCACAAACGCTGTCGATTTGAACAGTTTGCTTTGCCTCACCTGAAGTTTCGACGAACTGGTTTTCCTTGCGCGGACTGTTGCTGAGAGGCAGCGCGTTCGGATGGCCTGGGGGATGTGTGGGGCCCTCAGCCGCAGCGCCAGACACTGAAGGCGGCGGTCCTTCAGTCAGCGCAATGGGCGCTGCCCCAGGTGTTGAACCCTCAGCAGTAGCAGTAGAAGTGATGACTTTTGTACCCTGTATGTCCTTTGGTGTGGCTGCCTTCTCGTTCTCTTCTTGCGCCAAAATGTGAGATTCCATTCCCCTGGGAAAGAAAAAGGGCATGGCTAAATGCAAGTAAAAAGGTCCTCCATGAAACTCCATCTTCGTTTCTCTTTCCACAGACACGCTCAGACTGCAGCACAGCAGTGTGTCCCACTCTCAAGTGAGCTACTGGCAACAGCCCGGCTGACCACATCGCAATTTTCGGGCAAACTCTTTGATAGTGACAACCATCTCAAAAGCCACGAAGGTCGGCTTATCATAAGATGGCACTTTACTGAGACTACTATCATAAAACCTCGAGTGTTTTGAATCTAATTTTGCATAAAGCCCGCGAAAATGAGTGCGTCAGAGATAAATTTTGCGCCAGGTTATCTTTTCAAGTACATCCCATGATCAGCATTTCCTTCTCAAGACAATCCAAGAGTGTTGTTCGAATGTGTTATTGGTTCAGTGAAGTAAATCATTGATAGGTTTCGCGAGACACTTGTGATCATTTTCAGGCTGAAATCACAGGAAGTCTATGTGCTTCACCCGTTCAGTGATTAGATGCGCTTTGTTTGCCGCGCCTCTTGAGATCAGCCCAGGAGACAAGCAACAATGAGTCACTTGTCCCAAAGAGATTGACAGATCTCTAAGTTCAGCAGTGCGAGACAAAGGTCTGCTTGAGAGAAAGGGGCATTCTATTTGTATGGTGCTGGATCATCTTTTCCGAATGCAAGACAACAAATGTACTTGATCACCCAGCAATGAAAATCAAATGAAACACACAATTCTGACAATTTATCCGCAAAATTCTGCCCTTGTTTCCAAGATTGTCAAGCTTCCAAGTTACCTGGCGACGAGTTCCCGCATCGAGCTGAGGATCTGCGCCGCCTCGGCGTCCGACGTCGAGTGTCGGTGCGGCGTCTCCGCATCCGCCGCGGCCTTCTCGACGAGCGCGCGCTGGTCCCGCAGCGACACAGGCAGGATGTCCGGGGTGCGCGGCGTCGTCCCGGGGCCTCCTGCCCCGACGGAGTCCGGCCGGCTCGTCGCCCGTTCCCGCTGCTGCTGCTGCCACGACTGCAGGCCGTGCGCTGTGCGCAAATGCCGCGTCAAGTTCGTCGAATGCACGAAGGCCTTCCTGCACACGTGGCACGCGAAGTTCTTGCGACTCAAGCCATGCTGTTCAGGCTTTCTGCCCGCATTTTCACTGTTCATCTGTGCAAACTTTTTATTCAGACTGGTAAATTTGGTGATGTCTGGTGAGGTGAGACTTTCCAAGGGAATCCATCCAGGGACTTGTGAAGCAAACTGCATCAGAGATGCACTTTCTCTTTCGTCTATGGGCATCGCCACGCTGTTTGGTGATGCAGCTGTTAGTTCGACCCGTTCCTTCAGCATGGCTCTGAGTCGGGCTGTGGTTATGGCACTGGGGGTACTGGTGGCAGCAGCTGGGGAGTTAGTGGTTCCAGGCAGGGGCACAACAGAGGGAGAGGAGCATTTACCATTCGGGGTGGGGTTGTTAGTGTTGAAATCACTGTCCGCGGTGAACAGCAAAGCTTTTGAGACAGTTTCTTTGGAATGTCTGGTTAGATTTCTGGGATTTGTTGGTGAATGCAGCAGCTCATATGTTCCCTTCCCGCGCGGTGACACTGCGAAATACCCGCGTCTGGGAGAGTCCGTCAAAGTCCCCCCGGGGGCGTCATCGTCGTACCACAGTTTGAGCGCCTTGGCGACGAGGGTGTTGACGAGAGAGCGCTCCCCGCCCGACAGCTTCTGAGACGGGGACTCGGGCACCTCGGGTGGCCGGCTGATCAGCTCATTGGTCGGCGACAACTTCTCACTGACGCTCACGGCACTGCCGCACAACTTGGACTTGAACTTACTCGCACTGCCCCCAGGAACCGCTTTGCCTGTGTCTGATTCACCCTGCTTGCTTGGTGCTTCTTGTTCTTGGCTCTTTTCACATTCCTCCCTCGACTTACAGCCGCCAGTGTCCAGTCGTTTGCCATCACTCTGGTTGTCCTCTGACAACAGCTGTTCCAGTTCAGCAGTTAAACCCGGTTTTGATTTCTCTTCTGATTCTTCTGTTGCTTTGTCTGTTTCTTCGTTCAGATCATCTCCATCGCAGTCGTCGTCTCCTTGTGAAGAGGGCCGAGATCTGTGACTCTCGAAACCCTCGTCTTCGCTTTCCACATCATCTCTCTTGATGGGCACACTCGCCTTGCGACGACTTACTTTGCGCGTCGGAATCAAACTCGCTGCTGACGAAACAAACTTCCCCTCCAACTGCAGTCGCGCGTTGCACTCGGAGGTTGTTGTCACTTCCGAAGCTTCACTGGTCGATGGTACATTCGCACTGTGTGCATCACAGGCGCCTAAACGTTTTGCAGCATCTGTTCCTTTGCTGCCTGCGTTGAAGCCGCTGTTCTTGCGCGCTGTGACGTCATCACTCGCGCCGTCACTGCAGTTCTCGTCGATGACCATCCTGTCACAGTCGCTGATGTCGCTCTCGTAGCCGTCTTTCTCCGCGTCCGTCATGTAGAGCTGTAGCCGCTGGCGTTGCTGCTGCTCCAAACTGCGGCGTTGCTCCAGGGTCGCGCTCGCTTTCCTCGGCGTCTCTGTCGGTCCAGGGCTCGCCGCGCCGTTTCGCGCTTTCTCTGCCTCTTTTTCACTCGAGTCCGAAAAGGTCACAGTGCACACGTCATGCCCGTCAGCTTCCACACTGACAACACCCTGAAAATACATCAGATTCAACATCAAATTAACTTCACCCTGTCCGAAAAGACGAAGCTGAAATGAGGAGAGACCATCAAAAGTAGTTTTCACGTAAACGACACATTTTCAGGGATGACCTCTAATTCTACGCAATTGACATTCAATCTTCCATAAGTTCCATTTTCATCTCACTCGACAGAAAACAAACAGCACCTGCCCGACAGACAAGAAGTTGCTTTAGTCCTTCCACCAACAACCAAGTCCCGAAATGTTCTTACGTCTACGACACAACACTTGTGAATTCACACATTTTTTGTCATCAGTGAAAACAATTTCCTTGTACCAAAATAAATGCCAAACACTTTCATGCATTGCAGCTGAGGTGGAGAACTGCAACGTTTTCTGATCAGGCACTGACATGAAGAAAATGGGCTTTTTCGAAGCATACTGCAGTTTTTTTCCCGACTTGACTGCAAAATTCTCGATCTTGGGATTCCAACGAACAATGGATCCAATCCAGTTTGTTCGTGCAGGATTTCAGGGCTGACTTGAGCGTCGAAAACACAAATTTTCTCGAGTTTCCAAAGCCTCTGCTGAGGGAAAAGGTGGCAATGTCACAACTGTTCTGTAAAGTGCTGGAAAACACAGTGAAGATTTCCTGCCGAAGACACCACGCCACCAGAAAAACTCGGCACTCTCCTGTTAATTCTTATTACGTACACGTACAACACAACACCCAAAAGTGGTTCATAAATTAGTACCAGAAGTGTCACGCAACCGTGAATCGTTAATGGGGTAAGTTTTTTGTTATTGATACTGAACATGCAGGACACTCTCTATTGTTACTCCACACGGGAAGCCTAATTCCGGGGTTATCCGTGACGGTTACCTGCTGGTCGCTTTTTCCCCACTCCGGCATTTTTGGCAGTTTTAAGATCAGCAAGTTTTAATCTACCAAGGCAAATGGCATTACATAATTTAGCAAGAAGTCAATCTAATGTGCATTGTGAATGTCAAAGACAGCTCCACAGTGAGTGGCCTGCGTTACATTTTAGGGTTGCTGGTCTTTACACGGGGAAAAGTTCGCCAAAAATTCAAATATCCCGAGTACAATTCATTGTGTTTCCTTCTGTTCTTTCACGCAGAATATTGCCACGAGCAGCAACAGATGCGCAAACGGAAACGAAAGGTGCTGGGTCTCGCGCTGAAAAAGGGGTCGCTTTTTGCGGGCTTCCTCACAGTCGACTGTTGATGGCACTTGAGGCGGTTGAACATATGTAATTTGTATTTGTGCTCTGAGCGTGCGTAGGTAGACACGACGCTGTCTAATCACACAGAAAAAAATATTATAAGGAATCATCATGTCTCGCATCTGTGTGTGAATTGCGAAAGCTGCTTCAAGTGTTGGTGTGGTTGGATGCTGATGCAAGCGAAAGATCCAGTACACGATGGACCATATTCAGCCAACAAGCAGTGCGTCCGACTTTCTTTTGAACTGTTCAACTGTTGTGCAAAAATTTTGGGCCGTGTTCAGGGGTTTTCTTCTTTTTTATTTCCGAGCATAAGTTGTTTATGGGAAAGATAAAGTATTTCGTCACACCTGAAATGCGCCTTGCGGCCTTTGTTGGGATTCCACAAGTGTGGACATGTGTTTTCTAATAGTTGTACATTTGAACGTGTGTTTTGAAAGAAAAGGACGAGGGAAACCCGACTGTAGTCGACATCTGTTCCTGTGATGAGCTGATATCTTATGTCAAGACCTTGGCACACGCATTGAAAGTGATCTTCTAAATCTCTCTTGTCAAAAACGTCTACCAACTGTCGTCTTTAATGAGACTTAACATCCTCTTTTCAGACTTCTGTGAAGGATTTCTTACCTGTACAGCAAGTTGATCTGTGTAATTAACTACAGACTGGCATATCTTCATAACCGTTAACTGGAGGATCTGCGAAATTTTAGCAGCGGAGTCAGAGTCCATAGCGCATGGCTGCAAATAGAAAGCAACAGGCTTTAGGAAAACGAGTAAATGTTTTCTTTCCGACTTTCGTGACCACGGGGTCATTGCGCAACTGGTATCACCAAATGGTCTCATCAATTCAAAACAGCACTGAAACACGGTCCACCCACGCATGAGATGCTCTGCAGTGAGAAGTGCATTTCCCCACAGACCTCCACGGGATTCAAATGCATCATCGCAAACGGAACTGAAGAAGCAGCCACAATAGCTGAGCACTAAACCTGCATTGAATCCCTTCCTCCTCAGCACTTACCTGTCACAGACAGACGGGATCCTGGTTTGAGCTTCCCTTCCCCGAACAGCGCTCGCTGCTAATTCAGCAGGATAATTATAACCAGCACATATGCAGCTTCCACACAGGAATTATCCCGTCAAAAACCTGCAGTTCTGCTCGAAACATTCAGGTCATGCGTAAGTCACCTGCTTTTTCAAGAACCCTGTTGCACTGACACAGTTGCAGATCAGTAACCCCCCCCCCCGGTCAACAAGAAGTGGATCACACACTCCACGAGTGGACACAAAAGTCCGACACCGGCGAAGTGCCAGAAGGATTAACACAAAATTAACAAAACTTTTGAAAAGTTGTCACGCCAAATGTCTGCGAAAATTAGATCAGCTTTCATCGTAATTTCAGTTTTAACGGTTCTGTAAATGGGAGCAACAGGTGGTACAACAATGGCGACAGTTACTGATTCTTCAGCACGCAACTGAGCATCAATGTCCATTTGAAAACTCCCATATTGAGGCATCCTGTAACTGTACACTTGGCACTCGCATTTCGAAATGGCAGAATCCGAAAATATGCTTCGATTTTGCAGAAAATCAGTGAGTGGGCAGTGTCAAAGCCAAACTTGGCTGTCGCTTTGCTCAGGGGAGTTCTTTTGTTTAAGCGCATGGATTAGGTTGTCTGAGAAGACCTTTTATACTTTTAATTTTTGCCAACAATGAACTTCTGAGCAGACCTTTTGTTGCCTCTGGTTTCGTGCATCTAACTAAGCCTCATCAAAAGTTGCAAAAGAGCAGCAAAATTCTTTTTGTGGAAAAAACGCCACGCTGCTGAAGACAATGGAGACAATGTGGGAACAGAGAATTCAACTTTGTTCACTTCCCGCCCAATGCCATGTGTTGTAAGCACACACACACTGCACGCTCTCGTGCATTTTGAATCATCAAAGGTCATCATCATCATCTCCATCAACAGACTCCCATCAAGTACAACAACAGGGGGATTTCAACGACCATTTCAAAACCGGAAAACAAAGGGTCAGGAATACCACTTCGGGCTGCAACACCCCTTCATCCCTCTATTTTCCCCAAACACAGAAGAAACCATTTCAAGGCATTTACTGTGGCTGACCTGCAATATTTACGAGAAAGACCCGCCTGACACGGGGCACATCAAAAAAGCGTCACCAAAACTCTCGCATATGGTCAGTGTTCTGCTTCTGACCTTTTCATATTGAAGCCACTGATGTGTAGCGACATGCACTTGCACTGGACGTCCTGCCAGAGAAAACGTCCGTTCCGGAGATGACAAAGCACAGAAATCCTTGTCAGTTAGAGTATTCTGAAACGTATTCCTGGATCGTGGTTTCTGTAGCCAGGGGCTCGTGGCAGCAGCAGGCAGACTGGTGTTCACGTTGGATCAGCAGAGCAGAGGGAAGCGTGTCACGGTACTGAATTTCCACTATCACAAGCACACCTGCCCTTCCGTCAGGTGTCATTTCAACCCTCCCCTTTCCTTCTCTCCACAAACACAATTTCTCCAAGGTTTCACAGGGGCCATAAAATACTCGTCTTTATTTGTCACGGACTTTCAATGTCAAACTTTTTTTCCATTCACATGTTGCATCACACCATTTTTTTTTTTTTGCTGTCTTGGTTGCTGATTTTAGTCTAGATACAGTTCTTACTTTATGGGACAAGTTCGTTACGGTCCTTCGTATCTTTGGGAAGCTATTGTGGGTATGACGGGGGAAATTAGCCCACACCCTTCAATTATGGATCCAAATACAACCAAATGAGCTCAGGTGGTAACATTTTGCAACACAAAATAGCACACATTTTATTTGAGGTTTGAGCCCATGGGTTGTAAAATTTCATCAACACCTTTGTGCATGAATTCCTAATCAAAGGAGTGAAGTCTGGACTTTGGGAACTTTCGATGCATTTTCCCATGAATGCCCAACTGAATGAAGTGCCTTCACCAAAAATTCTCACAACTGGTTGTCCAGACAGACATAAGAACAAACTGACTGAGCAAATTCAAATTTTTCTTGGATCAAGCTATGTCTACAGTCGGACAAAGCCTCTCGCTCCGTTATGCAAAGTTGCTTCACTCAGGTTATCTGGTTGTTTACCTGGACGAAACCAATGTAAACACTGACTGGATCACTTTACAAGTTTCTTTCATACATAGAATTACTTCCAGTGGCTGCAGCGTTGGGTCAGAATCGGTAACTTGACTAATGTCCCATGATCACGTTCTTTGCCCAGGTTAAATCTTTATTTACCATTCAAACCGGGCCAAGCTTCTCTTGTCTGGCGTTGCTTTTTCTGGTTCAAAAAAGCACCTCAGGAATGTCAGAAGGTAAGCATTTGTTTAATTTACGATCCTTTTAATTATGCGACGTTATCTTGACAACTGAGAGTGAGCTCAATCTCGGCAACAAAAGGAAACGCTGAGCTAAATTTAGTCCAGTGGCTGGCAACAGCGATGACAGTTTCAACACCTGCCACTTTTCAAAAACTGATCAGCTTGTCTTTACTTCCACTCGTTTGAATCAACAATTTTTAATAAGCACGACTTTAATTGGCATTTCATACAAGTTCAAGATGGCACAATTCAAAAGACATGAACCAAAATAGGGAATTTTGAAACGTCCACGCCCCGTGCACATGCATGAATGTGCATCATCAATTTACACGCATGCACGCCGTATTATGAATCACCCTCATCATCCCTGTGCTAGCAGTTGCACCCCTTGGCTTTACCCACAGACTTTGTCTAACCCGATCCCCCCGTGACCTCTGCGTTGCCCTCGGCTGAAAATTCAAATCCTGGTCTGAGGACCAAGCAAAACGACGCTCCAGCAACTTCCTCTGGCAGAACAGGCATTTGCGGTTCAGACAGCGGTTTACCTCGATTTCTGCGTGCATTGAAGTCTTGTCAAAAGATAGGGAAAAGATCACTTGCTTCTTTGCGGTTAACTTTTCCCTGTCCTCGTGTTTCCTCTTTTTATTTACAGCCACAAAGCACCTGAAACCCTTTCTTTGTAAAGAACATGTGTCCTCAGTGTAAAAAAGGTACATGACTGACAATCTATCGATCAATGACAAAACAACCGAAGTTTTTGTTTTGTTTAGTTTTTTTGTTTTTTTCTTGTCAGTGAAAGAATCACGTAGGAAGCATTCAATGCAGTCCTGTGACCAAATCTGGGAACGCAATGATTCTCACAAAACGCTCAGACGACAAAAGAACATTTTCATGGAACCATGGAACTGAGAGATTTTCATTTGATTTGTGATTGACTGATCATGTTGCTTTGTTGGACTAAATGTCGACGAAATGCGTTTACTGCCCAAAATGTACAAAAATGAAACGTTGAAGTGGACCTCTCCAGAAGATTCAACAGCCTATGTTATCTCAATTTGTAACTCTGAAGTGCTTTATTTTGAAGTAAACATCCTGGACTTGGCCATGAGAATTATGATCAGAGGACATCTTGACTCCTGATAGCAGTACATTCGTAGTACTACAAGTATGATCCCTGTGACCTTCTGAGTCTCTATAAGAGCGTTCTTCCTGTGACACTCGATCTTTGATCTGTTGAATTGTTTACCTTGTCACCTGTTTCCCACTTGTGGAGATCTGTGATAGCCACTTGCAAATCTATGATGGATGTGTGCACACAAAATCTGGAAGCCCGCTCTTTTGTCTCACAATTTCCATTTTGATTGGCCTGTTGGATGATCTTCAGAATTCAAGTTGCACCTGCCTCTATTTTTTTTTTTTTTTTTGCGTAGATCTATATTTCAGACAGTTGCTGAATGTAGCACTTCCTGCATGCAAAGCACGGACAAAGCATCGCAAAACCAAATGTGGACATTCAAAATTCCACGAAGATCTGAGAACATGACGTGTGCTTCCGAAAAATTTTCCCGTTTCAAAAAGGCAAGACTTTTGCCTTGGGGGCGGGGGGGGGGGGGGTGTGGGGGGGGGGGGGCGGGGCGGGGGGGGGGGGGGGGGGGGGGGGGGTGTGGGGGGGGGGGGGCGGGTGGGGGGGTGGGGGGGGGTGTGAGTGGGTGTTGTCTGGCGGGGGGGGGGGTGT
>JAAUYG010163439.1_pt1 | contig 22745 bp, 12 predicted proteins | sample 7278091 | NCBI WGS metagenome assembly JAAUYG01 (sample SAMN14350201, study PRJNA611818) | marine sediment metagenome | isolation source: surface marine sediment (0.6m) | place: French Polynesia: Moorea | collected 2018-08 | reverse complement strand
GCCGGTTATTAGCTGGTGCTGCATTCTCTGCTACGATCATGCAAAAGTTAGGACCTGATGTTCGCTACGTTAAAACAATATAAGGACTCGTCCGAGTCCATAAAATTTTACTGGTTGAAATTTGTGTGCAATAAAATTGCCTATTAAAGTTAAGGGTAACTTGTTCTAAAGCTCACCTGTACATAAAGACCACTGGCTTATAGGGACTGCCGTTTGCAGATCCCAATGAGTTTATTTTCCATGTTGAACATGTATATACACACCACCTGTTAATAAGGACCGCATTGATGGTCCCTAGGGTGGTTTTCTTGCACAGTTTCCACTGTATTTCGATTTCCTTAGTCTGGTCCCATGCCATCAAGGTGTTTTCACACAGTGTTTTTGTTGAATTCTATCTCCAGTGACAAGGTCAATGGTGAGGTGAATGGAGAGGTCTCCACCCCCTGTATTATCACATCACAGGATGACTACTTTGACGGTAAGGCTACATACATGTACTGTATCTATAATGGACACTTGTCTATAGCCCTTGTTTACACTTACAAAGTCTGGTAAAAATAGCTATATGATATATGTTACTTTATAATGCCCACCCCTACACCAGTACATATCTGTAACTCTAGAAACGTGAGCTGCTGAGCTTGATGTTTCAGTTGACAAAAGTAATTTCAATCTATGACATTCTGTAATATCAAATAAAGTAAATTTTTGTTTTGATATTGTAAAAATTTTATGTGTAATTGCTGACCTGACGTGTACACTTGTACTGGCAAAGAAAGAGGAAACACATAACAATAACTAACTGTTATGTCTCATTTCAGAGCTGTATGATGGAACACAGGAAGATGAATGTAAGTATAGGCCACCCTGAGTGTGGTATATACGATGGTATATATGCATATCTGTAGAAGACATTTAACTATGTGATTCTATTAAATTCTTTGAGAAAATAGTGTGATTTAAAAGTGAAATGTTGGGTTTGTACCCTGTGGCTATTTTCTACAAAAAAAGTCAAGAAATCAAGTGAAGTTCACTGATCATCTTGACAACCATTGTCTTTTCTTTGCTTAAGACCAGTTTCTGACTTAAGACTTTCTGCACACCAGCCCCAGTACAACAGTACAATACCTACATAGCCCCTCTGTTAAGGGTGACCTGTTGAGTGATTTAACTCTAAAGCAGTTGTAAAACAGCAAATGGGGTACCGGTACTAGTACTGGTTGTCAAATCGGATGGTAGCATGTGAAAAGTAGTCATTAGAAGAGGGATTAATATATATCTATGTAATAAATCGACGCAAACCTATATTGAGAATAATTCTGTGATTATATAAGCCAGAACAGATGTTATGGAAGCCAGTTTGAGAGCCCCGCGGTGTACTGTCCTGTGTTGTATGTTCCAGTAGAGAGCATGGAGAGCCATGGCAGTATGCTGGCTCACCTCCTGTCACAGGTCCGAATCGGCATGGACCTCACCAAGGTCACACTCCCCACCTTTATCCTCGAGAAACGGTCGCTTCTCGAAATGTTTTCAGACTTCTTTGCTCATCCGGACATCTTTGTCAGGTAGATGATCCAGAGACCTTATGTGTAAAAGTTTTGTCAGTTTGTAATAGACTAGTATTGGTTATAAAATGGATGTTTCATGCCAACTTTCCCCAATGCTATCAGAGTTTATGAAGCTGTGCCTTTGGTTGAGTCATGTCACACCTTATTATTCAGGTGTGACTTACTCATTACACATGTATATTCTGAACCCACATGTATATTATGTAATTAATAAGTATTGAATAGTCAGGTATACTTGGTAACAGGGAGGCTAATGTTACTTGTTTTATTGAACACATGGATTCCTGTTGTCTTCCCAGTACAGAGAACCCCATCTTGAAAAGTTAAAACCAGCCCAGAATTAAGACTGCTTATTGTATAGTCAAAATTTACACAGCAATTCGATATTATTTTACAATTAAGACCACCTAAGACCACTTTGGCCTTGACCTTGGGTGGTCCTAATTCCTGACCTTGAGGTGATTCAAATCTTCCTGTGTATAGTATGATTTGCTGACCAGTGTATCTTGCATCATATCTTACAGCATTGCAGATCAGAAGACCCCACGCGACCGGATGATACAGACAGTTCGCTGGTATATGTCGGCATTTCACGCTGGTAGAAAGACGCACGTGGCGAAGAAACCTTACAACCCCATATTGGGGGAGACATTTCAGGTTTACTACGATGTGCCAAACCTGGAGCCCACAGAGGTAACTAGTGAGGGCCAGGCCTATAAAATATCTTAATATGTATAATAGATGGAGCAAAGATTCTGCAATAAGTTGAAATATAATTATGGTAATTATTGCTATTAATTTCTGAGACACGTATACACAAAGAAGATTGATCACTGCATGTTTAGCTTCAAACTCTGATTGTATGCATTACTTACATGGCAATTCTATTGAGTAGCATTTATAACTTTGCTGTACAAACTAGTCTTTATAACTGATGATAGTAAAATTGTTGCCAATTTATTAGACCCGGGTATGCAAGATGTTAAATTTACTTTTACCCTGACTGTGCAGGATGTTGCCACAGATGGGCCGATACCGTGGGCGAAAAAGCACCACGTGGCATTCATTGCAGAGCAAGTTTCACATCACCCTCCCAGTAAGTAAATATTTCCGGTCCATCTGCTCATAGTTTGATTTCTGCAAGTTAATCAAATGCAACTCAGACAATAGTGGACTGCAAGTGGTTCCAAGAAAAATCTTAAAGTCTGTAAACCACCTTAAATTCGGGAGTGAATGTTTTTGGACTCTGGAAACATAATTTCTGATGAAACATTCTGCACACACAGTCAAATTATGGTGGAAAAGTTCCCGAATTTTCGGCAAAATCTCTCTCTGCCTCTGTCAGGGGATGGCAACTAGTGGCCATTGGTGTCACATGACATGATCCAGAAGGGTCATGCGACACAGCCTCCAACTGGTGTCACATGATCCAGAAGGCTCATGTGACACCAACGGCCACCAGTTGCCATCCCCTGACGAAGGCAGAGTGATTCTGCCAAAAATTCGGGAACTTTTCCACCATAATTTGACTCTATGTGCAGAATGTTTCATCACAAACCACCTTAAATTTATTTGGTCCCTCAGTAACTGTTGTCTTCTCCATGGTAAAGATCAGTTTTCAACATAAGATTTACCTGGAAACTGTTCCTGGGGTCCCTGGAGCACACTTAAGAACGTGGGTTCTTTAGATGCTACAGTGGAACGCCTCTTTAAAGATCACCCCAGAAGTAATACCACTTCCTGGACAACCAAAGTTACACACCAGTGCTGTACTGTTTTGGGAGTTAGGACCGCCTCAGAATTAAGACCACTTTGACCTTGACCGTGGGTGGTCTTAATCCTGAGGTTATACTGTATCAGTGATGTTTGGACTGTTTAAGTAACTGTTGATGTGATTTACAGTTTCAGCTTTCTATGCCGAGAACGCCCAGAAGAGAATATGTCTGGATGGTTATATATGGACCAAGTCCAAGTTCCTCGGACTGTCGATCGGTGTGCACAACATCGGTCAGGGGGTGATATCCCTGCTGGACTACGATGAAGACTACATCATCACCTTTCCCAATGCTTATGGCAGGTAGGGATAGCAGTGCGTGATTAGAAGAAGGATTTATGAAAAATTGGAGGAAGGGAAATCGTCGCTTAAATGCTTTGAACTTTGTGAACTTTGCTAGTCGTGCTTTCATTGTTGTGGTAAATGTTTGTGGTGTACATTTAAATTTTGTAGCTAACGATGTTGTTATAGAGTCTCTCATTCATATGCTGTACATGTCCTATGATAGCACTGTATTTGCCAATTGGTTGCCATTAAGGTAAAACTAATCATTACAAGTAGCAGGCAGTTGAACAATTTAATGTAGCAGAGGAGACTGGTGATGCTCAGTTTGCCAGAGGATGTGCCCCCTTGTTGCGAGCGACTAACCCAACAGTGGAGCTGCAATATAAACACCACTCCAGCATTCCTGGGGATAAACTACATGTGGTTTCTATGCTTGGTAGTGAATGATGACCTGGAAATACTGTAATAATACTGCAACAACAGCCTATAAAAACAGTGACACATGAATATGTGGTTCTAATAGGCAGGTGTTCGGTGTAAAAAAAATATCCCTTTCTTGTGTGTCCCCCCCCCCCCCCCCCAGGTCTATCCTTACTGTACCTTGGTTGGAGATGGGGGGAAAGGTGGCTATCATCTGTGCCAAGACCGGTTACTATGCCAACATTGAATTCCATACAAAGGTAAAGTAGCAGTACTGGTCAAATTGTCGAACAGGGATGAGTTTCATCAAGCTTGAAATATTTGAAAAATATTTTTATTAATATCCAAAGAAATATATGAGTTCAAAATCTTCCTATGAACATGAATGATAAATGTACTTCTGTTCAGTTTACAATAAAATATCCTAATTGCTTCATAAGTGAGTTCGACACCGGTCCTATTAAGCCTTTGAAGTTTTATGTTTTAAGTAAAGTTGGGTACTAGGTAAACTATGTTAATTAGGTCAATCATGCAACTATTCGAATAGACTTTGTGGTAAACACTTTCTTCAGTTGGCATTGTTTTGGTGGTCTACATCAAAACAAACAAACAAAAAAACAAACAAACACAAAACAACAGAGGAATATATTCTATGCATGTAGTACATGTAACTGTAGATCTCTCAACTTAGGCATTTTCCTGATGTTGTATTTTACTCCCCATTTCAGCCTTTCTATGGGGGGAAGAAGGATCAAATCTCAGCAGAGATATTTGCTCCAAACGACAAGAAGTCATTCTGTACTGTGAAAGGGGAATGGAATGGGGTGATGTGGGCTCGCTACAACACGGGGGTAAGTTATATTTAAACAATATTAAACAGTCGCCTATTCAATGATGTAAAATTATTACACAGCTTGAGTACTCATGGAAGTTATCATGATTCCAGCTGTCAGTCAAGCTATGCAATAGCATCACAACTTTTGTCTAATACAGTTCGGTAATAAACATACAGTTGCCTTGGTGATCTGTACTTTTAATGATCCAATATATGATGTCATGGGCCCTGTAACCTGAACTATGTTAGTACTGTTCAGTAAACTGTCTTGATTACCATTGCACACCAATTATCACATGGCCAAAATAACTAAAAAATTTTTTTAATATTTGTTATTAACTGCCACTAGCTATATACTGAAGCTTTAGACATTGGTTCATGCAGTCCCAGTCAATTTTACTGGTGCAGAATTGTGGTCAGTTCCCAGATAAATCTAAAGTCCAAAACATACTTAGGTTTACTCTCTAGTCACCTTGGCAACCATTGTTTTCCATGCTTAAGTTCATTTTGGGACTTTAAATTAAAAAAAAACCCTGTCTCTCAAGGACCTTGAACCCCTGTTTTCCATTGATGTGCATGTTTACAGTTTGGTAGGAAAGTGAACACCTAACCTGTGCATTCTCTGACATATTGGGCTGTGCTCATACCAATAAACAGAGCAAATGTTTGATTAAGCATTTACTCTCTTTGCTCTACTGAACAACAGTTAAGTGTTTAAGAGTAATGTTTGCCAAATTGGACCAAACGAGAAATCGAGGCATTTGCTATAGCAATAAAAAATGGTGGCACCCATAGGAGCTTCGCGTGTTTCCATTTAGCAAATATTTGGTGTAAACAGTCATTTAATGAAGCAAATTGAAAGTAAACAGTGAATTAAACATTTGCTGTAGTTGATGGTTGGAATGACTGCCTACACCAAATGTTTCTTAAACAGAAACATATGACCATTTGTTAAACAGCCGTCACTTAGTAAGTGCACTGATTGATGTTGCAAAGGGAAAACAAAACATTTGCTTGTCTGAATGCACCCTGTTTTCATTTAAGATGAATGAGATATTTGTTGACACCAAGAGCATTCCTATTGTCAAGAAAAGAGTGAAACCCATAGAGCAGATGGGAGAATATGAATCTAGGAGGTATGTCAACCTTTTAAATGCTTCTAAATATTTTGGACTAAACTGGGTGACTAGTTGAAAAAAAAGTTAAAAAATCTTTTTAAAAACGTAAAGATCAGGTGAAGTTTGTTTTTGTAATAGTTAAATTATAGAACCTCGATTCCATATCTGAAGACAGTTCTCACCGTATACACTTTAACAGACATGGAATTGTAACCTAACTTATTATTCCTGGTTTCTGTAAAAAATATAATACTGGTATGTGGTGTAGTGTATGCTTTGAACAGTATTGGTAGATTTAAATAATTTGGTTCTGAATCATTGATGTTTTGATGATCTTGGTGACTCCATGTTTCAACTTGGCAGGCTGTGGAAGGAAGTGACGTATAACCTGAAAGTGAGGAACATTGAGGAAGCAAGCAAACATAAACACGGCCTGGAGCAGAGACAGAGGGACGAGGCCAAACAGAGGAAGGAGGACGGAACCAAATGGGAAACTAAGGTCAGTTGACAATACAGCAGTCCCTCTATTTTACAACCCTCTATTTTAAGACCACCCTTGATTATAAGACCGCTTGATTTGGTCCCAAAGGGTAACTTTCTGTGTTAAATGACCTTTGTTTTAAGACCAGGTGCAGTATAAGTCCCCGGTTTCTTGGTCCCATGGGTGGTCTTTAAATAGAGGGACCACTGTACAGTGGCACTGGGGAAGTAAGATCACCCTGGTCAAGGCCAGAGTGGTCTTAATTCTGAGGTGGTCTTAAGTCTGAATTAAAATAACATTGATGTGTAACCTTTGGTCATCCACTAAGTGGTCTTAGCTTTGCAGTGGTCTTATTTCTGTGAATTGTCCTAAGGTAGGATTCCAATTTGTCTTATCAAAATCGCTCCTTGTACACTGTTATAATCTGTCTGTGCATGGTTTCGTTCTGGCTTCTTAATAATTTAACTTGGCCATAACAAGGTACATGTAATCAGTTATGAACTTATTGTGGGTTACACATAGATATATTTTAGTAAAGTAAAATACACATTTAATGGGTTACTATATGTGCATAGTACTAGTGTGTCAAGGAATTTTATCTTGGCTGTATCGGTACTGCATCAAATTTAGTTTTAAAGGCTATACTTTGTGTTTTTTCTATTGCCACTATTTAAACCAGATTTTATTCATCAAATGGGATTGAAAATACAAGAATACAGTGGTCCCTGTGATTTAAGACCCCTCTATTTAACAATTCCCTGCATTTTAAGACTTGATATCTGTGACACTACTTGTATATTTTCAATATAAATATCCCTCTATTTTAAGACCTTCAATTTAAGACCATAGTTTGCTGGCTGAATGGGCGGTCTTAAATCACAGGGACCACTGTAGAATGTTTGTGAGATCCAGGTTTGCTAGGATTGACATCATTGCGATGTTCCTGTTTCAGCATTTCCATGAAGTAGGAGAACACTGGGTGTATGATAGATCTTTAGTCAAACGTCTGGGAAAACAGACTGCATAGGAAAACGGACTACAGTGGTCCCTCTCTTAAAGGACACTCTCTAGAGAGAACACCCCTCTAGAAAGGACACAAATTCCTGGCAGCAAGTACTATCAATGTGTGTAATGCTCCCTCTCACCAAAGGACACCTCTCTAATAAGGACAAATTTGCTTGGCAGAAGGGGTGTCCTTATTAGAGGGGGACCACTGTACGTCCAAAAACAGACCATGTCCTGTACTGGAAAAAGAGACTGCGTTGGAAAACAGACCACATAGGAAAACAGACCGCGTAGGAAACTAACCACATCGGAAAACAGACGGTGTTAAACTGGAACCGAGTGCTGCCTTCCGTCTGTGAGCACCCAAGGTCAAGCTGTGATATCGCTACAGTGGGGAATTTCATGGTGGAGACAGCGGTGTACTGATTTGAAGGGGACAGGGGCAGTCTTTGTGAGATCACCTGTGATGCAGGTGATGATTGCTGTTAATAAGAAAAAATTGTGCAGGCACTGAAAGAAATATGCCAAAGGATAAACAAACAGCCTTGCTTTAACTTGTGTTCATTGTTTGTAGTCATATCTGTTTGTGGCACACTCGGTTGACATTGGGTTCGGTGGCATATAGTGCCATGTCACGCTTGAGTCTGAATAAGTGAAGTATTAAGGCAAATACCCAGGAAGATTTAGGATGGGAGTATCAGACACTGTGGCCAGTTTCTGGAAAAATCTTAAGTCTAGAAATGACATTAAGCTCACAACTCCATCACTCAATCATTGGATTTGTATTGCAACACTCTATAACTGCTCATGGCGCCAACTCTATATGGCCAGTATAGTCTTTTCCATGCTTAAGATCACTAGCGGACTTAATATTTTTATGAAATTGGCCCTTGGTGCTGCCAAATATAACCAGGTGCTGCTGCTGTGAGAGTGAGAGGCCATATCATAAGTTTTTCTCTGTGCCAGTGTGGCTTGTATTACGTGTCTTGCATTTATAAAATATGTAACTGTAATCAACACAGGCACAATTTCTTCAATTCTGCTTTGAAACTTGTAGAATGTGGCAGCATTTGCCATGTTGCCATTGGATTTTCTTTTTGCACAAAGTTTGCTGGACAAGATTTTGAAAGGCAAAAGGTAGCAAAATTCCTCTGTTAATTCCTCTCTACACAAATGTATTTTGCTTCATTGCTATCTTTGCAAGGCACTATACTTCTTTGGCATCACTCTGTATTTGTCTGGCATAAAATACAAATGCTGGTATGCATTTGCATCTCCTTGTCTGACAGCAATTGGTTGCAAGCCCTAAAACCACTTTTAAAAACTTATAGTGTTCCCTGCATTAACCACCCATTCAGCCAGAACAATATGGTCTTAAATAGAAGGTGGCCTTAAAATGGAGGGATATACATGTATGTATTGAAAATGAGTAGTGTCACTGATAAGACTTTAGACAGAGGAAGTGTTAAAATTGACAGACGTGTTTGAAAATTGCAGGGACCACTAAGTTTTTCTCGGAACGTGCATGGGTGCTTTTATTAAGGCAGATGTACATGTATAACGCTCAGCGATCATTCTTTTTAAGCTACCTCCATGCACAAGGCCTCTCATTTAGCCTGATTTTAAAGCTCAGGTACGAAAACTGCTTCATAAGCATTAAAGATTTGATGAGAACTTTTTTTAATTTATTTAAATTTGTTACTTTCAGTTGGTACTACAGTTCACCAGGTCTTTATGGTTGCCATGCTGGGCTAGCGCTAGGAAATTTTCCTGGTTAGGCACTGTGGCTAAATGATATCTTTTCTTTTAGCCACAAATAAGTTTGTGGGGCCACAAAATATGTTTGTAAAAGGTGTCAACAGTATTAAATTTGGATAAAAAGATTATAAACAAGTCATGCATTTTGCTATTTGGCCAATTTCCTGTTGGTCATCCAAATAACCTAAAGAACAGCCATCATATATTTCAGTATCAGTGTTGATTCATGTAAAATGCATGCAATATATGAGGTAAAAGTTAATTTTAGCCACTGTGGCTAAAAGCAAAACAATTCTTTTAGCCACATGAGAATTGTTTTAAGCATTGGCTATGTGGCTAGTAGGTAGCGCCAGCCCAGCCAGGGAGACCGTATACAGTGGAGACAGACTCTAAAACTGGAGATTACAATATGAAGAGTGAATGGAGATTACAGTGGAATTGAACTGTAGAAAGAATAGAAAATATTAGGCAGTTCCATGGCCTCAGGCGATTGCGATCGTAGTACATGTACATGTATGTTGTATTATTGTGAAACAGAGGGACCAGTGCAAATAATTGTATTGTACATGTTGTATACATGTATGTATAAAGTTTTGGTAACATTCCAAACTTTTTGTCGGCGACTTCTGAAGCTTGTGAAATGTTAGTATCTGTAACAATCATTTAATATTGACTAAAAGGGCAAGAGCATTCAAGATCCACAGCACAAATTCCAGCAATATCTTAAATTAAAGACTGTTCTTAAAACAGAAAAATAGTTACAATGGTTAGCAAGGTGATATAGTGTCAGAACGTAAGTTCCTTTCTACATATAGCAAATATTCCCTGGTATTCCTTCATTATATCTTTGTGAGACAGGACTGTATTATGTACAATCTCTCTGCACCAGTAGACTTCGAGAAAGTCAAGTATGTGATGCGTTTTCAAACTACGGTTCTACGTTTAAGGGGCACAGAATGACAATAAATAATAATATAGCAATCTAGCTGAATTTAGTATCTGGTATTAAATGACCTGAAAACTTCCAATGTTGTTAGTTTCAAAAAGCTTATCTTGTGCTTGTACATCACAAATCTTATATATTCAAATTAACAAGTCCCCACAAGTACTATAAACACATGTATTAAAGTATTATGTAATGATTTTTGTGCAGTAATTCATTGTATTTATTTGTAAGGTACGGGAATGATTTCCACCTGCATGCATACAAATCAGCGTAATATACTGTGTATGTAGAATATGGTCAAAACAATTGGCATATCTTTGTCACTCCTTGTGAATTCTTACATATCTGTTCTGCTTTCCTATGGTTTTGGACAACTGTGCTTTTGTGACAGTTCTCATTCACTCATGGGCCTTTTGACGTGAAATGGAATGGCATATGTGGGTGTATCCGATTGTTGTAAACGTATCAAAGTGATAATTGCAAATCGGTTTCTAAGGTTTATCATCTAGTGCCACAGCTTTATATGAATTTCAAATAATTCAAATTTTGTTTTAAGCTTTTGTACGAAGGAATTTTATTGTGCCCATTCTTCCTTGCCGAAGCAAAGAATGTTGTAGTTCTTGTGATAAGTTGATATTAGCTTGTATTTACATATCTAAATATGTATTTACATACATGTAAATATGTATGTGTAGTGCAGCTGGCATGCACCAAGACCGTGTTTAGTTGCTCTTTGGTTATCCTCTACGAGATTGATACACAGCTTGTGATGTTACCGGGGGTAGGTATTAAAAGGGACAATAAATTGCTCAGATTTAGAATTGGACTTGCATGTTTTTTCTCGACTGCCCATTTAATACATAACCCAGTATTTAGACGTCAAGCTTACACGATTCATGAGATTGTGATAGACGAGTCCTGTGTCAGTTTGAGGGACTACACATACAGCTAAAATGCTTTTTTTTTAAACAAATGAATTACACTCTCCATGTGACATCTTATGAAGCTCTTAAAGGGAATTTCCACCCAGTTTTAAAACCATACTGTTGGGGTCATCACCGACCACTCCCTTACTAATGACTATGCACTGCCAACTAGCACCAGGCAATGCAAACCAGTAAATGTCTTAAACAACAAACGTCACCTATTGAAACTATATTTTTATCAGCACTGCTTACCAAGCAGTTGTTCTTTTCAATGCATTGCAAAGTGGCATTTAACATTCATAAAATGGAGACCTACTGGTGGCGTATGTACGGTTGTCTCTTGTAAAGATGTATCCTTGTTGCCATAGTTTAGTAAATTCACTTTATAGACAGTAACTGGATGGAATAAAACACGAGATAATGTACCATCATTTATTGATGTGGTAGCAAAAATAACTTTGTAGTCATTAGTTTTACTGCATTTTGTTCACACTGAACCATTAACTAAAAACAATCCATTGAAAACAAAACATTAACAGAAAAAAAAAGCCATACAATAATAAAACATATCCATAGTAATGTATGTCGGGTAACAAATTCAACTAGGACCATATAGAGGCCTTCCTATCTGCACTGTAAAGAAGCAAAAACACTATTTAAAAGTTCATAATAACATTGATTGGATGTTTTATCACAGACATTAATATAATAATAGATAAAAGAATGCTACCAACATGTAAAAGACAAAACATGGACGGATGCCTACAACAACATATTATACAATACTGTAACCTATAATACACTCAGATACGCCACAATTTATTCATGTAAAAAAACTTACATAATATACGAATACAAAACTGGAATTACAAAATCTCTCAGTAGACCATGATACAAATTTTGCTCACTAAGTTATACAGATAAATAAAGCTAAAATAGTCTGATGCAGCTATGATAGATTCACCTTGTGTATAGCATATAAGTCTTTAGCATCTTAATATTACACAAAATTCCTGCAGCAAGTCAAATTTAGTGTCCTCTGGTGATGATTGCAAATTGGAAGTTTCCTCCGTGAGGGATATCACCGTTTCCGCACCAGGTTCGCGACATACACCCAAACAGATAGCACAGAGTTCGGGTAAGGATGGATATGTACAGCCAGTGCAAACTCCACGTCACTCGACTCATAGTTGTGGACCCCGGTTGAGTAAACTTCATCCACGATAGGATCTATCTCGGTGTATGGCATGTTGATAGGGAAGCCACACAGCTGGAAGAGTAGGAATGAAAATTGTAATGGAATAGTATCTTATTCGCTGATTACTGAAGTTCACCCTAGCAAAACGGGTACATGTATGTCATGCTACCCCTCAAACTAATCCTCTGGGTAGGAAACCCCTATAACCCTTGTAAGCATAATAAGGATAATTATTTTCCTTCTATCACTGGCAAACATGCATTCTAAACAAACTAGGAGGAATAGGATTTGTAGTGACCAGTGACCTGCACTGACCTCCAAATTGCAGTGACCTCTGAGCTGCAGTTATTCTTGACCCTCCAGTGACCCCTTACATCATTAGGCCTCATGACCTTTGACTAACAGTGACCCCTGACCTGCAGCGACCTCTGACCTGCAATGACCCCTGAACTGCAGCAACCCCCTGAAGTGCAGTGATGCTGCAGACACCCTGCAGTGACCCAACCTGCAGTGACCCCTGACCTACAGTGACTTGCCATGACCCCTGACCTCCAGTAATCTCTGACCTGGTATGAGCCTAGAATCTGGTCCAGTTCCTGGGAATGTTCCTGTTGTACACTGCCACCACGTTGACTCAGTTCCAGCCTACAACAGAACAACATTGTACAACTATTATGTTTCACAACAGTATGGAAGGAAAAAATAAACTTTAAAACCCTACTAAACACCATCCTAGAGATCCGACCATACCAGGAATGGAACTGCTTATTACAATGTAGTTGAAAAAATATTAAAATGTAATTTTTGATAATTCCCTAATACATCTTAGTATAAACAGCAATAAAATCCAAAGAGTCATGTCCTTACCATAAATGCTGATACCTGCCAAAATGTAGGTACATATTTGGTTTGTTGTATGGCAGTTAAATTAATTGCTTTACAATGAATGCAAGGTATAGTGTTCCAGCAGTTACACAGCTGTCGTATTAACCCTACTTTGTGAGTAGTCGACGGAATGTCTGTATGCAGTAACGATTCCAGCGAGTGATGTAACGCGGACGCCATTCCATTATTTTTTCTTTCAGCGTCCGTTCGATCTTCTCCTGGAGGTCCAGGACATAGTCTTTCTCTGTCGGCACATACAGCAGCTCTGACGGCTGAAACAATCACCAGTAAGTGATCACAAGCAAATTGTTACCAGTACTCAGTACTTTATCATGAGTGAGCTGATTGTGCTTTACTTGTACCAAGCAAAGCAGTTACGTTTTTTGGTCTATCATTTCCGTAACAAATCCGAAGTGTATGTTCTCTTTACAGCATAAAATAGAATCCAGAACATTTCACTTAAAAGTTGTGGTTAAACCGTTTGATGGAACACGCAACCTAAATAACCTATAAATGGGATATATACATGCAGGTAAACAAGTGCAAGTGATCTTGTATGCACATGTAATTAATTTAAAATTACTGGTATCAATCTCAAAGAATGTTGTACTTTGATGTGATTCATGAATTTATAAAATTAAAACATGATGGCCCTAATATAGTCAAATAGCATGCTGACAGTAACGAATTTAAAACATAAACAAATACTTGCATATATATCACATATTTAGTTGACACACAACTTTTACCTGTACTGAGGCTATGCCTGGATTGGGGAAGCCTTTGTGGAAGAAAGGCCTCCAGTGACTGGTGTTGTGGAAGTCAAAGCTGATTCTGCTTGGAAGCTCGTTCGGCTGGATGTTGGCCCAGATCTGTATGATATATTTTGGTTATTACTAACAGTGAAATACAGGATCTGAGGATGTATTTTTAATAAATACCTTGTATCTACAATGAACAAGCTCACTCAACACACTGCAGATAATATTAAAAAGTTACTTAATACTCATCATACTTTAGACAAGAAATTGGTGTGAGAAAGAATTTTTGTATATTTTTAAGTAATGTTTTATTTTCTTTGTAGATTGTAGATTCCAAGTCACGTCATCAGAGATTTTTATCAGTTCATTCATTCATTCTTTCCTTCATACATTTAGTTAATACAATCCCTTCGATCCTCTCCTAATCCTTTGATTTAGTTAAAAGAGTTAAATAATAAAACAATCTGATACGTGTAGTGCAAGTATACACGTGTTTCTATACATTTTACATTTTATATATCATTACCCCCAGGCACACCTGTACACACCAACAACTGCTCAAGTCATCAACGAAGAATACAAGCAGAAACAACACTGCCAGGTGCCATGGGTGGGTGCAATACCTTCTCCGTGTATGCAGTGTGTTTGCCAGGTTCTTATTTAGGGCCAAGTGAACAGGAGTACAATCGAGGTACAATCTTGCTCAGGGACTCTATAGCAACTGAAAACTGAGTGCATAGTGGGACTCAAACCAATAATATCATGGTTGAGAGTGCAATGTGTTAACCACTTGGCCAGTGGACTTCCCTGGCTTATTTTGCAAGAATCAAGGACAAATCCAAGACTTACATTGTCGGCATTGACCACACATCCAATGCTCTGTACGGGGCAGTAGTTGTCCCGGTGACTGTAGGACTCCCCACTGCTGGCATTCCAGATGAGATAGTCGCTGCCTTCCTGGGTGAGGACATAGGCCGTGGGACCCTCGGGGATAGCCGACCCTACAGACACAGTGGAGTGGTGCACAGTATTAACTAAATATATTTATACTTAGTTCTTATATATAGCTTACATTTTATTAAAGTATCAAATATTTTCTTTTTTTTTTTACAAAAGGATATTCGAAAAAGATAAGTATAAAGAAGATAAAATTCACTTTTTAAAACTACAACTTGCATTATTAAGCTGCATTGTCATCAAAATTTAAAGGAAAGAGCACACCTTCAGAATACAAAATATAATTGTTTTAAATGCATGAAGTTATATAGAGGGTCCTATATGGCATCTACAATGTAATGGGTTTTCGTTAATTTTAACTGTGCCAGTAGGACAAGAATGAATAATGATGGAACTTAAAGTTACTTCATGGTATTGGTTACCATAGCAATGTTGCTCCCATAACTACTATGACATGCTAAAATGCACTAGCACTACAATAGTTTTCAGTTCCCCTACCCCTAATTTATTTTTTTAACGGAATAGAGTCATGAATTACAAGTAGGTCCTGTATTTTTGTAACTCTAGCAATCCATCCAACATATATGTTTTATCCATCAATTAGAGGTGTTTTTAAATTAAAGGAATGGACGTGTAGTAATTAAAAGAACTGTGACCCTGTCTTACATACACAGTGATCCCTGTGATTTAAGACCCCTCCGTTTAAGAACCTCCCTCTATTTTAAGACTTTTAGTGACACTACCCTTATACGGTGAAACTTAGATATAAAGACCATCATAGGAACCACCACAATGTAGCCCTTATACACAGCTGGTCTTTATGCGCAGGTTAAATAACACAGAACTATACTCCTGGGGACCTGTAAAAGTGCCCTTAAGATACAGGTGGTCTTTAGAGCAGGTTAGACTGTATTTTCAATATCAATATCCTTCCATTTTAAGCCTAATATAAGACCAATTTTTGGCTGAATGGTGGTTTTAAAATGCAGGGACCAATGTATACAGGAGAGTTAAAATAGAGGGTTTTGTTTCAAGGTCAAGGCCTTTAAGACGCCTTCCCTGCGGCCTACCCATTAGCAGCCAGGCTTTCTTCCCCAGACTTAGGAAGTAGTTAGCCAGCAGCACAGCGTGTTCTTCCTCATCTCCTTGTAACATACTCAGGAATTGCTGAAACATGGCATATGACAAGACAGTAAATAACCCTGCATAGCGTGATAGTTTGGGCTAAGTGGAAATATATACGACTCCAGAAAGGTCAGGGGTCAATTTCAAGAAAAATCGGAAGTCTGTAACCTGTCTTAAGCATAACAAGGCAATGCATGAATACCATTACTTGAGAACGTATTCAGATATTACTTGGTCTTTTATGAAGTCATTTTTATTTTTAGTGACTAACAGAGCTAATCTTCTTACATAAAATCTGGGGTCACTGATCATTTGTTGCAAAATCAGAAACGACACCAAAATGAGTCTGTTTCTATGTTCAGTCATACCAATGCTACACAGGTCTATTTTACATTTTAGACTTATGTCACCGACACGGATATACATTTTACACTTACATCCCAGATAAACACCTTACTGGCTGGTTCCCTTCCTCAACAGCCACACAGATAGGGAGGCAGGTATGAGACTACATTTTACTGACATGACTTCACTGGCTGTTGGAGAAGCCATTTCAGTGCATTGTGACATGATTTCACACCCCGCAGGATTCCTCCTGGTTTCCATTGGCCTATGCCTATACCTCTGTGTTTCCATGAAGATGAGGAGGAACGGGACTGGCCAGATACATTTTTCACTTACCATGCTTACATCACAGATATACATTTTACACTTATGTCACAGAATACGTTTCGCACCTATATCAAAAATTTTCATTTTACACTTATGCCACAGATATATTTTTATCCAATATCACAGATATATACATTTTTTAAACTAACACCACAAATATAGATTTTATACTTATGTCATGTATATATACATATTTTACACTTACATCACAGATTCACATTTTATACTTACATCACATGTACTCCAGATGTCACAGATTCCTGGGAAGACCACCGAATCTGACACAAATGGGATCATGGACACGTACCTCGCTACTGCCTCCTGGGATATAGTAAAACAGCAAGGTCAAGTACAGTGGTCCCTCCATTTTAAGACCTCTCTTTCAGCCACAAAATTTTTGTCTAAAATTGGAGGTGGTCTTAAAATGGAAGAATAGCATGAATAGTTACCCAGTATGTTGAAAATATAAGAACTGTGTCACTGATAGCTCTTAAAATGGAGCGAATTGTCAAATGGAGGGGTATTAAATTGCAGGGACCACTGTGTATATATGATACACTTTCATACCTGTAATAACAACTGGGTGACTTTCATGGCTGTAACTTTCCTTACCAATTAACTCACTTGTAAATGCATACTGCTGACACTAGTGGTGTCCACAAGAGCAGTCCCCATCATTACACAAAACTCCAAATTATCAAAATACAACTCTTAAGGTATCAGTTCCTATACTTAACAACAAAGAACATATTCTACATAACTGAAACTGTTATATACATGACACATTTGGAACTTCTATGGTTCAGGCACTTTAAAGATGGCTATAATAAAAAGCATGCCAGTCTTTAAAGACAGGTGGTTTCTGGTAACGGGTGCAATTATATCATTTGCGGTATATGGAAATGTAGGTCATCTATCTAGGAATATATATGGGCTTTGAAGAAGCTGTAGAAGTCTAACAGTTCCACGGCTTCTACTTACACTTTTCCTTTTCACATCGTCTGTTTGGAGTAGCTCATCTGGTGGTTTCAGGGATCGTATATATCGTGTGATGAACACGGATTTTCCATTGATGTCAATGACCGTGGTCTTGTACTCGCGCTTGGGGTATTTTTTGTAGAGTTCACCTTGCCATACATCGGCAGCCAGTAGCAGCTTCTCATCCTCATTGCTGTCAAACTGGATGGACAGAAAGAAAGGAGATACAACATTGGCTTATTATTGGTAATTATTTTTTGTTCTTTAGCAGTCATGTTTTGGGTTTTGTAAAAGCCAGCAGGACTGCATGGCGTCTCTTTAATCTTACAAGTAGCAATACTAGTATAACTATTATCAGTAGTATATAGCAAGATCCGTCACTCGACAATTTCTTGGTTCCGTAATTACTTACTGCGCCATGAGCACAGTTGTGGAATGGCGCAATACAAATCTAATGATTGATTGATTACTTGTAGCATTAATCTGTCTAGATAGATACCCTAAATAAACTTTAAAATTATGAAATGAATTAATATCACTTTACAGGAGCTTAAGCCTTACACAAAGTCTAACAAACAACTTTATATTGAACTGAAAAAGCACATGCCAATAGTTTAATCAGCCACAGCCTGAATTGTACATTTATAGTTGTCACTTGTCAATATTTTGGAAAATGTTTTTTATAGGACATCACATTCAACCAAAAGAACTGGAAACACTAGCTGGGTTAGCAGCCAGGGTAACAACTGCAACAACATCTCCAAACTTATCCACACTTATAGGAACAAATAAAAAACTTGAAACTCAACAGCAACCAAGCAACCATAAATATTATCAAAAATTTCAAATGCAAATCTTGTGAACATTATATGATACTAGATAAATTGACAAAAGGAATGTTACGAGGCTCCAGTAGGGTGAATCATGCATTTTATCTATGAGCAGCATAATATATTCTCCATCGGCATCCTCTAGGGGAATCATATACTAAGTAGAGGTAGAGGGGAAAAAGCAATGCCAGAGATGTATCAGAATTTGGGATGGTGGAGAAACGTTGCCATGGGACAGTCTCCAGAAAAAATCTTAAATCCAGATCTTGCATGTCTTAGGCATTAAAACGACAATGTGATTTTACAAAGTTTTGTCAGCTTAAGAAAAACTCTTAATTTAAAAACTGACCTTAATTAAGCATGAACAAGACATTGGTTGCTATTATGATTAGTGAACTTAGGTTGTTCCTTTTCTACGACTTAAGATTCTTCTGGAAATCAGACCCTGCTAACTTGAGAAGGGTAGCCAAGTAACAAAGTCGATTCCATGGCCATGTTAGAATTAAGAATACCAGAACCTGAATACTACTTGGAGCAATTATAATACAAGTAGAGCAAATTAATCTTCTTGGTCTGTCTGGCACATTACTGCTAGCTAACAAGTCATGGTGCCGTACTCAAACACAGGAAGGTGGATTAACGGCTTTCTTTCAACAACATTGAGCAGAGATTCTAGTTCTCCAGAATGAGGTTATCATGCTAAATACTGAGCCAATCAAAAAGATGCATGGGAAGATGCTTGTGTGAAGGACAAAATGCAAAACAACAGCTGTATGGTTGAAGCGCAAACTCCAGCAATTAGGTTGTCAGCTGATATTAGTGTAACGATTTAGTGAAAGCTGTACTAGTTTTTTTTTTGCAGTACCTCAAACACCTTATGGAAAGGCAAGACAAAGCAAATAATCAGCGTATAAGCAACAATAAGAGAATAAGAGGATCTTTGTTTTGTTTAGTAATACATATTACATGTATTAACTGGTGTTATTTAAGTTTGACCAGTATATCCCTAGTCAGACTAAAGATAAACATGAAAACGCCATTTCTCTTCCTGACAATCTTAAGTGACAGAAACCAAACATCGCTATGCAGTGGTCCCGGCATTTATGGATCACTATAGCAGCAATGCTAGAAGTAGAAAATCTGCCGACTGCTGAACCAGCACTCTCTATACATGCTCTACAAGGATGCATGTTTGAGCTGCCATCAACTATACAACAAGGGTTTGAATATACGTTACAAGATATCACAGGCTCCTTTTATACAAAGAATGTAAAATTTTGCATTTAGTATTTTACAGAAGTTTAGTAATAAATTTAAGCCTTCATCCCAAGTGATATCCACACTGTTTGCACCATGATTGCTTAAACTGCACAAGAGCATCATATACATAGCAACACATCCAAAGAAAGTGCTCTGTCTCCATTGCCAACACATTCTAACTTTCCCAAGGTGACATGAAAAGAAAGAAATGCGGTCTGGTCCACTGAGTGAGCACTGTATCAATCCTTACCTTCTCCCTAGCTGGCTCCGAGGGGGTCAAAGGGGGCTCCACTGTGGCAAACAGGGTCAGGTATGTATGTTCTCCAGTGCCGATACCGATGTCGAAACCTCGCTCACCTGAACTGCCAGGGCTGTCCTTAGTGTATCCCAGTAGCACTGGGGGGCGCTCTATGCGAAAGGTGCCTTCGATCTGAGATGGGTTTTAACAAACACACAATTCAAGGCTTTGTAATACTTGTTGGTTACTGCTTTAGTGTACAGTATGAAATGCTTTTGACCTAGAAAGATGTGTACCGCAAAATGAATATTCATTCGTCTAGCTGTGACAAGAGGCCACCTGCCTAAAAAAAGACTTTTTTAGGCAGAACATCCTGTATACCAGTACTGTGATATTCTACCCACCAAAAATTCACAGATGTAATACTCATGATCCTCGGGTAGAAAATTGATTCCACTGACTTGGGTGTATGATGGTGATACCAAAACTTAAAAAAAAACTTTTATAAGTCAGAAGAACATGAGTGTTATTATTGATAGAATGTTTCTTGACTCACTCTGGAGTTGAAGTAGATGGTTGAGAACGGAATCTGCAGACTGCCAAGCCAGCGCTTCTCTATACGACGATGGATGTTTGAGCTACGGCTTCGGTCGTCCTGATAAATTTATAGACGTGAACAACAAGAAAATAGCATCAGTGGGACACATCTGAGTCACAACTTGCTCATTTGACAACCGTCCCCAATTACATGTATGTTTTAGCTATGAAATGATAATAACTGTCTGGCTGTTTTCATGGCCATCCCAGGTTAAGACCCATTTATAACAGAACCGTTGTTCTTAATTCATAGGCTGTCCTGTATTAGAATGAGATGCACTTTGATTAACCTGCTTACAAAGTTACTAAACAACAACATTAACCATTTAAAGAAGTCGTGCCCCAAAAAACAGCCTTCTTACTCAAAACAGGGACAAACAACTACATTGCTTTACAGTGTGATATCTGAAATAACAATTATAACTGGACTTACATCCACCATGTCTACAACAAACTCATCAAACAGGTTCAGATACAAAACATCCTTGATCGTCTGCAGATTGGCTGGGGAGAAGTCATTGTTTGGTGGTCTGAAAAGAAAGAGGGACCCTTTATTATTACTGTAGCCACAGCAGATGTACTTCAGTACTACATGTATCTGTATACAGTCTTATTTATACGCGGCCCATACTGCATGTCATAAGAAGCTGAACTTAACATTTCTGACTTCAATCTACTCAATGTTTAAGGGTAACATAACGGATGTTACCCTTAAACAGCGAGTAGATTGACATTTAACCTTGATAGCAAAATGTAAAACTCAATTTGTGTCAAAATTTTCTAGGAATTTTTCTAGTTGTATGTGACATGTGAGCATGCTGACAATGTCTTCTTTTGATTCGAAATTAACACTGCAGTTGACCTTTATCCTCCAAATATTTATAAGCACAGACCTTTCATGATAAATGTCAAAGTTTTAATGTTTTCTGTTGCACAATAAAAAAAAAAATATTTCGTGGGATGTTTAAGCAATGGAAAAAAAAGCTGGCTTGAGCACTGACTTGAAAGGAATAGCAAGCTCTTCATTCCAGGAAGGGTTGGGACCGTCTGCCACACTGGTGGAGGTGGAGTTTCTTTGGAACATGGCTTCCACATAGGGACGGACCTTTGTCTGCAAAAACCAGGAACACTTTTTTATGGTTAAACAAACAGTGAAAAAGATATATAATTGCTTTACAACACAAAAGGTATATACAAAAAGTGATACAAGTAAAATTAAAGAAATTATCTCTTAACATGCTTAGAATGCATTCAAAGCTCAAGTCAGACATAATTCAGCTGATGTAGTTCTTTAGACTTTACTACTACTACTACTACTACTACTACTACTACTACTACTACTACTACTACTACTACTACTACTACTAGTAGTAGTAGTAGTCATGTAGGAGTAGCAAGCATCAGGGAAATTAGCTCAACTGGGGTGCTGTGAACTGGGGCCAGTTTCTTAAAAAGTCTTAAGCCTAAAACTGATCTTAAGCACAGACAAGACATTGGCTCTGTGAACTTAAGACCATTCCATGTGACTACCCAAGATGTCATTCATCAAGGTCCAAGCTGATTTCTGAACTTAGGATTTTTCTGCAAACTAGCCCATGTCCCATCATGTGCATACATAACCACTAACCTCCCCTGCGATGTTTTTGATGGCAGATGTGGAGGGTTTGGGTGCCATGCTGGTAGAGCTGGTCAGTCTGCCAGGCCCCCCTAATCCTCCTAGACTCTGGGTTCCGTGGACTGGAGCCGGTCTGTAAAGCAATACAGCAAATATCAGGTAATGAATATTTGTTGCAAAGATGATTTACTGGATCATACTGTATACTGTATGTCTTAATAGAAGCGCAGTGCACGAGTGCAAGGGCTTGGGTGTGCATCTATTAATTTTAATAATAAAGCCTGTCATCTGGTACCTACAATATGAATATATATAACATGTATAAGGTAAACAGGAAGCACAGGGACCTTTATTAAACCCCGCCCATGCTTCACATGGCAGAGTTTCTTACTTTCACTTTGTCTGTGTGTGTGTGTGTGTCTGTGCGTGTCTGTGGACAAGATATCTCAAAAAGTATTTAACCAATCCACTTCATTTTTGGTGGGAGCCTTCCCTGTGACCCAAGGAAGAAAT
>JAAUYG010152084.1_pt1 | contig 22752 bp, 22 predicted proteins | sample 7278091 | NCBI WGS metagenome assembly JAAUYG01 (sample SAMN14350201, study PRJNA611818) | marine sediment metagenome | isolation source: surface marine sediment (0.6m) | place: French Polynesia: Moorea | collected 2018-08 | reverse complement strand
ATCTCATAAAGGAGCCGAGATAGGCCCCATATTACTATTATCCATCAATAAGAAACCAGATATGGCGAGTCCAATGACACCATCACTTTTGACCTTGAGTGACCTTAAAGGTCAAAATCAAGGTCACTCGGATTTCAAGACCTTATATCTCGCAAATGAGCCGAGTTAGGCCCTATATAACTATTAACCATCAATAGAAAATCCTATATGGCGCGTCTAATAACACCATCACTTTGAAACTTGGGTGACCTTGAAAGGTCAAAGTCTAAGTCGCTCAGATTTCAAAGCCTGATATCTCGTAAAGGAGCCGAGTTGGACCCTATGTTACTATTAACCATCAATAGGAAACCCTGTATGGCGAGTCTAATGACACAATCACTTTTGACCTAGAGCGACTTGAAAGGTCAAGGTCACTCAGATTTCAAAGCCTTATATCTCGTAAAGGAGCTGAGTTAGGCTCTATGTTAATATTAACTATTAATAGGAAACCCTATGTGGCGAGTCCAATGGCATTTTCAAATTTGACATTCACTGACCTTGAAAGGTCAAAGTCGAGGTCACTCAGATTCCCAGTAGTAGGATATCTGTATGGAATAGATATATTTGCCAGCAATAATATTACGACCATCTGGGTGTCACAAAAAGGTGTTTGTTGGCGGCGGGGTTTTCCGCTGTCCCAGCGATCTTTCTTGTCTAAGATTGTTCTGAGTTAATTTTATCTCTCATTTCATTTCTCGACACTTTGGCAGTTGCACATGCACAGGCGAGTCGACTGAATAGGGAAAGTGGTGGAAGTGCTACTGAGAGTCTGCTGTCAAGTAATATGAATTACGAAAGAGTGTCACTCGTCTATTACATTAGAAAAAATGCAAAGAGATGTTCCCTTCTGTTGGCGCAAGATGCGTTTAATATTCCATCATAGAAGAGAATAAAGCATTTCAAACGGCATTAGACCGACAAGAATGTATTTCACAGCAGAGTTGCGTTTTAACTAAGACGACGGCAGAACGGTTCTGAAGTTACTTAAATCTCGGACAAGGTTTGTTGAAATTTAGATTATGTGGTTTATATATAAATTTGGATCGTGTATGCGTGCAATTATATCATCTTTATATACCACATTTAAGTATGTTTCGTCAAGATTTTTGAAGAGAGTTTTCCCCACTGCAGGGGGTTTGTCAATTTAGGTCAGGCGAGACAACAGAAGATACAGCTGTTTGGTAAAAATAAATGGGTCTGACCGTGACTGCAAATACAAAATAGATAAGGTCTAATCGTTAAATTCTCGTCTAGTAAATAATTTAAACAGGGTTCATTACGCTGTCCTGGTATTAAAAGGAATGTACAGGTATTAAGCCACGGCGATTGCAAGACATGGGCATTGAACAAGCTTGATAATAGGTATCCATGAAAGACAGGTCGGGTACAAGCTTAGCAACATATTTCCTGGAAATAAGAAGGCTGGATATACGCCTGGCTAGAGATATTCAGGTAAGAAATATGCCGGCCAAAAGGTTGACAGCAGATATACAGGTGAGAAATATACTGGACATAAGGCTGACAACGGACACACAGGTAAAATAAGTGTCTGTTCACACCAGATATCCAGGTAAGAAATATACTTGGCACAGGCTTCGCAATAGATACCTGGGTAAAACTGAGACACAGGCCTGCCAATAGGACACATGCCTGCCAATAGAGATCTAGGTACGATATATGCTGGGTAGATGTGGTAACAGATATGCAGGAAGGAAACAAGCTGATTACAGTCTTGGCAACAGGTATCAAGGTAAGAAATTGGCTAGACACAAGCATGCAGGTAAGAAATATACCCGAGACAAGCTTGGCAAAACAGGTATCGAGGTACATGCAAGAAAAGACCTTGCACAAACATGTGCACAAACATGAAGTGCAGCAGCTATCCGAGAGGGCATGTGAGGGTAAAGTGAAGACGCAACTCAAAAACATCTTGGAGCTGTGGTACTAGCCGTCGACTATTGGCGGTTGAAGAAAAGCTATCGTATAAAATGGGTTTGACTGGGTCACACGAATAGTTAAATGCAGGACGGATGAAACCTGGGCAATGCGCAATGTTTAGTGAGTTCCTTTAAGCATTTTCTGTATTATACCCCGCATTAAAATCGACAAAATTTCAAAACATATTTTTTCTTATTTCAGAGTTGACTTCTGCTGTGCCTGACTCAAGTCCAGTTACATCTGCAGGTAAATATACACGCTATCCACTGTTGCTGATTTCGGTTGATTGCAACATTTCATTTCTATTTGTTACAATTTTTTTTATATTTGTATCGTGCAGAATAATATAAACGTCTCCTCCAAGAAATACACAGCTTGAGAATAAATGTTGCAATTTGTACTAGACTGTTTGAACTATAACGATGTGTCAAATATTCTGTCGCTTGTTCTTCTTAGAAACGACATATCCTTCAACTGAGCTGGCTGCCACTTCCCCATCAGGTAAGATGTATGGGTGATAAAGCAATGGTTACTTGTGTAGCAGTTGCTTGTGTATGCTAATCAGTTATTACAAGCATCTTCTGTATTATGAACTCTCCAAATGACTCTCTACTGCGACTACTTGACCAGTTGACACTGACTAAAAGATGGCGATTGATATGGGTCATTCGTTATGTCTTTCACGTGTCCTTATCACAGCCTGTGAAGCGGAATGGGAAGTAGTCGCGGCGAAGGGCACTCTTGGCGGTGAATTTCAGGATGCCACGAGCCTACAGGAATGCCTGGATCTCTGTCTGGCCGATCCTGAATGTGTTGCAGCAGATTTTGGGAACCAGGCCCCATTCTTTTGCTTTCTCCATTCAAACCGATCCCTGAATGAGAACGAGGATTACTTCAATCCATTCATCTTCCAACATGTCCTCAAGAGCAGATGTGACGAAGGTAAGCGGAAGGGATTGCGTTTTGATGTTACTTTCTGGTATTATCAATTTAAAGCCATAACAGGCATAATGTGTCAAATTATGGTGATTATTTGAGAATCCATTTTAAAATCGTACCTTTATTGAACGCAGTGATTATTACAGAAGCTGATAAATAATATTTCTCTCAGGTTCTGCCCGTATGCTTAAAATATGTGAGGCTTGAGCTTTGTTCATACAAGTGTATATTTATCATAAATATGCTTACGCGATACACCTGCAGTGAGTGCTCGTGTGTGAGCCTGTACGGGTGTTATTGTGCAGGTTATGATTATTTTAACATCGAGAATAGGAGGTAACTTGTCTTTTTGCCCTTCCAGAGTGTCAGAATGACTGGGTGACACTGCCTGGTAAGGGGACGACTGGTGGAGAGTTCCAAGATGTAGAATCCCTGGACGAATGCCTTGATCTGTGTCTGTCAGATCCCGAATGTACAGCTGTTGACGTAGGGACCCAAACTCCGGTATTCTGTTTCCTACACACCAACGTTACTCTCTCTGAAAACAACAACTACACCAATCCTTTCATCACCCAGTATCGACTGATCAAACGATGTCCTGCTACTGGTAATGAAATTTACACTCTGATCAAGGTGATATCTTGGATTTTCTAAGCAGTTTTTAGTACACCGTATTTAATTTGGAAGAGTGCTATACCTATCATATAAAGTGTAAACAGAACTTATATTTAGGGACAGTCAGTAATCGTACTAACACCCATATGAGGTACAATGAAGACAGAGTACTGTATTTATTTCGGAATAAGATTACAAATATAATTTAAAGTGTAAACACACGTTTATATTTAGGGACGATTCATATTCGTTTGAAGACCTAAACGACGAAACGTGAAGCACAAGTACACCTAAGATTGATAAATCTGTGGTTGCCAAGTAACTTGTCCCATGTGGTGTGAGTGAAAAATATTGACATTCGCTTTTCCTTTCTCTCAAGAAACGTCTCCGACCGTACCCGACATATCGACAGCGTTCACTCTGCCAGGTAAATTGGTCACAGAGTTTTTTTCTCCACGAGTTTTTACTTGATACTTGCACGTACAAATGCTATTTGAGTCTAGTCCAGTACCCTTTGTTAATGGTTAGGCGTTTCTAAATTAGAACGACATTGGTCCGGTTTCCATAAAAATTGTAAGTATAAAACTGATATTGAGCATGGAAAAAACAAGGTAGTTTCCTCTGCTAAGATTTCTAAGTATGATTTCCCTACAACAGGCGCTGGGGTCAAGTAGCGAAATCGTACTTGAATCAAGTACAAACACTTTCAGAACCGAATACAAGTAGAAGTACTTTTGACATTAAAACAAAAACACATGAATCCGGCACAGAGAACTTCAAGATGTACACTTTTATTATATAAAACTGATCCTATACTCCTGCCAACCTGTTCAAATAACCAGTTCCCTTTAAGCATGCTATGGTGGGATTACTGTTCACATATAGGTATAAATTAAATCCTGTTTCTGCCTGTGCAGGTCATCCTTTCACCATGTTCACCCATGATTCAACACTACACACGCTAGAGTGTTACAGTAGCTACATCGCTTATCCAAGGATTTACATAAACCCGTTATGAAATTGGAGTTAATATATTTGGAGTTGAGAGACTGAAGATCATGTCTCGAGCCACGGATACAATGGATGACATAGCTGGATGAGACAGATTCTGGACGAAGTCTTGTACATGATCCGTGATCTCCTCAAGTGGTTCCAGGATCTCCAGCATATCCTGGAGGATACTCCTTTCGTAAGGTGCCCAGGGTTGATGAACATAATTGTCACAATTAATCTTCAGCAAAGGCAATGGGGATGATCTTCGCTCAGGCGTTCTACCTGGTCATGTGGGTTCCTTGCAGTTTCTTCTTCCCATCCAGCACTCCATTAGCCACAAACAAACAGCTTTGCACAGGATGGTGTAGCTGTTCAAAGCGCAGACTTAAACCAATCCTTCATCACCAGCTGTACTGTATGTGCAAAACATGGAATACGCATGGCCGGCAAGAGTTTCGTAGTAGTCCAGGTTTAGCATTCAACGTATCCAGATCAACCAGCTCAGAATCATTGTAGACATCTTTGTCATCTGGCTGGGGTATCTCGAATAAAGGGAGAGAGAAACCAGCCACCATGTTGCTGGCATTGTCGGCGAACATTGCGGCAACGTTTGAAGATAGCCCAAAGGAGGCAATGGCTTGTTTCTGCATGTTCAGTAACGATCGATGCTGTATGAAGTCTTTTGCTAGCACGTCACTTGGCATTGCCCAATCCCGGACGTAGTGGTCATAATCACCAGGTGTGATCGCATGAGGTTGCTAATGGCCATGGCATACACGTACTGTTATTAATGTTTTCATCTATTCATTATTCCATGATTACAGCCGTATACTTCATTGCCATCCAGGAATTATATATTCCGAAATAAACTACTACTACTACTACTACTACTACTACTACTACCACTACTACTACTACTACTACTACTGCTACTGCTACTACTCCTACTCCTCCTCCTCCTCCTCCTCCTCCTCCTACTACTACTACTACTACTACTACTACTACTACTACTACTACTACTACTACTATCTGGCAACTAGATCAGATATCAAGTGTTACACAAACTCTCTGAGTTAGGTTACACTTAGGTTACACTGGTGGTATCTGATCAAATCTGGGCACATCCCTCCAATAGCAGCTTGTGTGTTGGCGTTTTCCGACTTGCCATCTGATAGCGCGGGTTCGCAGACACCAGGAGACCCCTGAAGTTGGCATTGTCCATCACCGATCAGGGAACGAGATCATTAGCAGCAGAGCGTGAGTAATGGCGCAGATATGTGGAAGATTATTTCTTTGAGATGGCCATCCTGGTGGTCTGGTCAGCAGAATTTTGATGGGTTTCTTATCGGCATTGATGAACTCTGAGCGGGCCGCATGTGGTTTCCTCTGACAGAAGCAATAAATAAGAAAATTCAACACCTGGGTTAAATAGTGTTTTAACAATGTTTTGTACATTTCCAATATTTAAGTATTATACCTGTACACATAATTCTAAGTACAACTGTAGTCGTTTTTCTAATGCTTCATTAATTTAAAATTGCTTCGCGCGGTTCATGGTTGGATATTATATGCCTCGAAAAAATATAATTTGAAACAAGATATGCATGAATCTACAATCTCGAGATGAATTGTGAAACAAACTCAGTGCAGTTGGCACGCATGACTAATAAATTCTCCTTTGCACCATGCAATTGACGTATGCGGGTACTTGCTTCATAGACAAATAATAGAGGCTACACATTGAAAGAAACATATGAACATCGTCTGTAATAATGACATAAAGCGTCAGTGAATGAAGAACAAATGTGAGAAAAGAACGGTTATCAATATCAATTGCTACTTGCACGTGACTTGCCTTTCTTGACGAGATTTACGGTCTTTGACACATACATGTAATATGCGTTGTTGCAATTCGTGTACTTTGCTTGAAAACTGTTGTGACAGTCGTGACTTCCTTGCAGCGCAAAATGTACCCAGACACTGATGCCACGCTGCTGTACGATTTTAGACGGTGTACTAAATAATATATCATTAGGTTATCATTTTCGTCTGATGCCACACATAAAATATCATGTATCACCAGACTGCATCTTGAAGTTTAGGAAATTATCTTCGCCTTACAAAACCTGGGTAAGAGATATAAGATGTACTCAGCTCATGTCATATTGGCTAATGATATTTGCTCCACTCGAGGTCTTACTCTTAGTACAAGACTCCCCTACAGTAGGTAACATTGGAACATAGATGTCCATATTTTTATATGACAATGTAATACATTGCCTTTAATTAGGACTTAGTGAGTACTTATAACAGTACTGAATAATTCAAGTATTTTAATGTCAATTAGAGGTAAAAGAACTTGTGGTATTTGATATATCCAAGTACAAATACTCTGAAATCAGTATTCAATTATCAAGTACTTGTACGAGTACTGTACTGGACCCCAGTTCTGCTATATGTTTCTCTGATTGGGAAATATATCGAAGGCACCACAAATTTTTTCCAGTCTTGAGAGCATACCGGAAGTAAAGCATGATGAAACTCTGATTTAATGTGGAATGTCCAAAACTCACATTGGACTATTCATTCAATCGTCACTGTAATTTTCGTTTCATGCTGTCCAAATGTCATCTTTCAAGAGAGGTAATGTGGAACTTTGGGTCCAAAGAAAAATCTAACTGCATTGTGTATTATTGTTGAACGCTGAAAGAATACTTTAAAATATTAATGTGTGCTTGTACCTTGGAAGTTCAAGGTACAATATACATATTACATTGAAAGTATTACCTTGTGTATACCTTGAAAGTACATATATATCTGACAAAAATGTTTAATTAATTTGCAGAAACCACTGGGACTGTAGCAACTGTAGCCACATCAACACTTGCAGCAGGTAGGTGCTTCTATAACAAAACAATGTGACTAGGTATATCTTTGCTGGCCCTTGTTGCAAGGTAGAATCTGTGGTACTATAACATCCCATACACGTACCTGTGCTATTTGCAGAAAATAATACTTCTTACATATTTTGTGGCTCTTTGATAAGGCATTTTTTTGCGGTAAACGCAGAAATAATTTCTTAATGTTTGGATTTATATTTCCTGTCGCCTGCCAGTAATGGTTCAGTATAGGATTTGAAATTGTCGCCAAGTATGTTAGATCCACCACCTGCTCAATCCGGCACCCATTAAGCTAATCACGCACTTTATCACATTAATCAATCACGTCCCATTATGTCAATGCACCAGCTCTCCAAGAAAAACTTGAGTATCCCAGAAATTTCATATACAGTGCAACCTGAGCTACGGACACCCAAGGGACCAGAGCAATGCCTTTTGAGGTGGTCTTAATTCTCAGATTCATTGCTATGTACTCATGTACCCAATACGACTAGCGAATGTAATAGCGGACTGTAATACATATGTAGGTTCCTTCATGTAAGACATAACCATAAAATCATAGAACTTCATGTAAGACATCACCATAGAACTCGCCACTATATGCTGTATGAGTATTAGTCGCTTGTAGGAAGCACGAGCCTTGCCTTTTATTACATTGAAGGATAGCGATCAGAGACCTGAATATGGACCAAACCGTTGACGATTACAGCACCGTCGGTGGCGAAAGCAGAGGCGGTTTGCATGCTATATATGGCATTTATATTTTCTTGAATGGAAAAGGTCCGGGTTCGAAACGCACCTGAGCCTCATTCTTCGGTGAAAAAAAGACCCTTGGCTATGAACTTTAGTGGCCGTATTTCACAGGTACATATATTAAAGAGGTTCCACTGTATTGTTTATTCCTGTTTACCCCCAGGCTGTGAGGTAGACTGGGAGATCCGACCTAACACTGGGACCCAGGCTGGGGTGTTCCAGACCGCTGCCTCCCTGGCTGAGTGTGTGGCAGTATGTCTGGCTGATCCAGAATGTGTGGCTATAGACGTTGCCACACAGACCCCGTTCTTCTGCTTCACCCACAGCAACGACAGCCTGCTGCTCAACCCCGGCTACACCAGTCCCTTCATAGAGCAACACTTCCTAAAGCAGCGCTGTCCACAAGGTAGGCGGTATTTATATGTAACTACATGTAGCCATTAGGAATATATTGCGGGGGCGGACCAGGCAGACTGGCGACTAAAGCGTATACGTTGGTTGCGAGCAGTCAGGAGGTTCTATCCTCGACTACGTCGAGTCCAAACACGTTAAAATGAAGCGTTTGCGGTCATATGGGTGCCAAAGTGGAATTTAGTACCTATTTTTTAACATTAAGGATTCATTTTCTAAAATTATAAAATGAATTTCTAGTAACCAATGTATTTGTTAATATAAGAAAATGGGCTCTTAGTAGAAAATGATTTCTTGATATTACAAATTCGAACCTTATTTTGCCTAATATTAGAAAATAAATTCTTACTATAAGAAACTAACTCCGTTTCAAATGCATTTATAGGTTCAGACTACCTGATATATGCTACGTCAGTAATATGCTGGTACTTTGTGTGGAGCATTCTCAATTGTCTCAATAGTTTTGTCTCAATACCTGAATATACAGTAAATAGCAACTGTACGTGTACATGGTATGTCGCATTTTTAACCTCCTGTCCCAAAGTATGGCACCAGGCATCCACGTGACTGAGTGCTAAAGTAAAAAAAAAACATCTGCAAAATCTGTCTGCATGATGTTTTCATGTCAAAATGTTCACTGTGCTAAGGCAATTTTTTGAATAGCCGATTTCTCGAGGGCTTGAACGCCTATAGAATTTCACCGTGGTGACGCACATCTGTGTGAATAGGTTTATCGGGTTACTCCCAGGCTTGCACTTTCGTCTGCCTTTTCCTGGATATTTCAGAATGCGAGGAAGAGTGGGCGATAATACCAGCCACTGGGAACCTGGGTGGAGTCTTCCATCCCGCAGACTCCCTTGAAAACTGCAGAGAGGCGTGCGTATCCGATCCACAGTGCATGGCAATCGACACCAGCACGCAGCAGCCATTCTTCTGCTTTCTGCACACGAACGAAACATTAATGGAAAACAACTTTACCAGCCCTTTCATTTCCCAACAAAGATTAGTGACCCGGTGTCCACCAGGTGCGTAATCCGTACAAGCTAACATGCTATTCGGGTTTCTGGTTAATTAGGCAGTAATGAGACAACGTTCCTCTCAGATCGCTGAAGTCAATTCGTTCCCGGCGTGGTTAGAACTTAGGTTACCATCCTAGCGTTCCCCTGCTACTGCAGCCGGCCGTAGGCTTATTGGTCGCATGTCAGCAAGAAAACATGTATCAAAATGTCCCTCCTGATGTATTCAAAGTTACCAAGGGGTTATCTCTGGTTTTTCTCTTCAATTCAATGTTGAACAAGGCGAATGCTTAATAAATTTATGCCAAATACGATTTTGAGAAAATATGAAAATATCTACGATTCTGAGCATGAAATGGCGTTATCATATCGCGTCAAGTCACACGGTGAAAAGCAGCAGTAAAAGAGCTTGAGAAGCCCGTTTTCTGGTTAGAAATGTATCTGCATGTGAACGTGTACTATATAGTAACCGTAAAATACTGAGTATATATACAAGACCGCTTTAGTAATATCCAACTTCGGTTCTTAGCCAGGTAGGGTAATACCTGGAGAGACTTGATTGGCCAGACAGATATACGTTGTCTCCATGGTTCATTACTGCAAGGACATAATTATAAATGAACTTGTTTTTCATTTCCAGTGGTTTCGAATTTTACGTCTCTGCCGACTGCAACGGACACCTCGGTAACAGGTATACCTCGTTTGAAAACGCAGCACTTTTGTGTCAAAATGTTCAACAATGCATGGCTCTGTGCCATGTCGTTTGTGATGTGTTCGCACCTACGCTAAGTTAAACCCTTACCCTTTATTCTTGACATTACACATTTAAAGGGGGCCGGGTGTAATCGAGCATATGACGGCTGCCTTAGGAAAAAAAGATAAAAATGTGATACGAATGCCTGGAAAATATGAAAGCTGTACCAAACTTATTCAGTGCTTCTGCATACGTACGTGTCTTTATGAACTATTACATTTTAGCTGCTAAGACTTAAAACTAGCAGTTCTTCTTATCTAAATGAGTCCATTCTACCTGCAGTGCCCTGCGAAGATGAATGGGACATGTCACCAGAAGTGGGGACTTTGGGCGGGGAGTTCCGGACGGCTGAGTCCCTGGAGGATTGCCTGGATCAGTGTCTGGCACGGCCAGACTGCGTGGCTGTGGATGCCAGGACGGAACTTCCCTTCTTCTGCTTCTTACATACCAACCAGAGCCTCACAGACAACGAGGACTACACCAATACGTTCATCTCCCAATACGTACTGAGGACACGCTGTGATAAAGGTACATAGGTTGCATCTAGGTCGGTTGCATATCGGTAGTCTTAGGGCTAACGGTTCACTTTGTAGGAAAATCGTAAAATGAAAGACTGGCTTTAAACAGGGGGGGTATCTATCGTGAATAACGAAGTCCATTTCTAGGCATATTGGATGAAACCTAGACCCGGATTTATTTGTATTTTTCATCTCAGTTTGAGCTGAATCCTGGTCGCAACCAAGACTGACTTATGAGTGAATTTTTCATGTCTAGACTTTGTGCCGAGCAGAGTTTATTCAGGGTTTCTTTGCGAAACCAGGGTGGGGATACACGTATACTGAGAGCCAATAAAAACGTCACACTGCACTCTTAAGCACGAATTATTTGATGTAACGTTTTAAATGCCTCTCAGTATAGTTTCACTCTTGGTCTTTCATATCTTGATCTTCTGTCTGGTATAAAATTTATCTTATGTGATATATATTGAGTTCCATATATATATTATTACATATTATAATACTATTTGAGTTACATGTCCATTGTGTATGCACCTGTAGATATATCCAGTCGCCGCCACCTGTCTGCCTCTGGGCTTTCTTGTGTGCACTAACATCTTTCTTCGCCTGCATTTTCATTTTTTCCACAGAACGTCCAGTTGTGCTGTCGTTCTAGTAACCGATGCTTCACTATGAAAGAGTTTATGCACATTTTCCCACGCTTTTTGCTTCCTTGCATTGGTAATAGAGTCAGTTTTCTTGTTTTTCTATGCAAGACACTATGGCTGAATTTTAACGACAAAAATAGCTCTTCGTCCTCGGAAAAATTCGCCTGTACCTTCTTTGGTTCGGTCATGATGGTTGTATCACATGGTCTCGGGAACACGGGGGCTTTTTGCACTATTAAATTGAGCAGAAACCAACGACGCAATTTTGTACGAATTTCCCCGCCAAGAGGGCCCTTTACACTTCGCTTGACACAAATGCCACTTAGGTTTGTGTTACATGTGCAGGACCATCGTCTTCTTGCTCTGCTATCAGCGGTTCCTGACACACTTGCCTTAAAAATCATTCCTATTCATTTCATTTGTCAAAAATAATAGGAAGGCATCGACCGCATGTGGATCCCGTTGATTGATGCTTCAACGAATAAGTTAATGGACACCTAACACCGGACCAACTCCACAGAGCCAGCCACCCACACACATGTACTGGTACTTCCATGTCACATGACAGTGTTTTTCTTAATGACGTAATGTTCCGTGGAAGAATGCACAGTAAAATTTTCTGAAGCAACCGACAGATCACCTATGGACACTGGGGGCGTTCATTGTTTCCCTTACCTAACTTCAAGCAGTCGCTAATCAACGCCGGCGACACGGCCGAGATGCGACGGAATAATACCCTTAAGTCCATGGCGACACGGTCGAGGAGCGTAACTCTTAACGCATATATCTCACGACGGATAGTGATCGAACTCACAAGTATGTCTCCACAAACCATTCTATAAATTTCAGGAACCACAAATATTGACATGACGTAATATCGACATACAGCGCCATGCACAACGTGGCTCGTGGCGGCAATAAAGTTTAAGCACTATGGTTTAAACCTGGTCTGGCGAAACCAGGTTTTATTTGACATGAAGAATCCAATTGAAACCAAGGTTTAAAGCTAGTTTAAACCAGCTTTCATTAGACCAGGTCTAAACCAGGTTTAAACCAGGTCTAGACCAGACATAAAAAATTGGCCCAATGTGTTTCTAGACAGTGGGCCCGGTAATAGGTCACGGATGGGCATGTGCCCAGAGTTTTATAATTAAACCTCTAAATTCATTGCAAGGATTCTATCTTGTTAGCGCGAGTTATAAGAGACACATGCCTACACAGAGAGTACTTTTCATGCACTTCAGCTGGGATTAGACGTGACGTTTTTCGATCTTGGTTGGCTGAAAGAATCTGTTCGGCGAACCAAACAATTGAACAAATTAACAAAAGTAGTCCATGAAGAGGCATTGTCTCGTAGTCGACGTGTACATGTACTTGTTATACATGCAATGGTGTGAACATTTATGTTGTGTGGCGGTTGCAGTTTGCACCGAGCGATGGGAAGTTCTCCAGAACCTTGGTAACAACGGCGGGATCTTTCACGTGGCGTCGTCTCTGGATGAGTGTCAGGATATCTGTCTCTTGGATCCAGACTGCGTGGCTATTGACGTCAGCGAGCAGGATCCGTTCTTCTGTTTCACTCACACCAACCAGAGCCTTCTAGAAAACACGTACAGCAGTCAGTTCATATCTCAGCATCGGCTATTGGAGCGGTGTCAGATAGGTGAGAAGTCGGGGAAATCTACCATAATCACACGTACATAAACCACAGGGATTTGATTGAGGACAAGTACAGTAAATTGCCAAATCTTCCGTTTGACCATCCCAAAAGGTTTGCATTTAGATGGCACCACAGGTCGGGAATCTGGATATGCTTCCTAATGATTGAAGGGAAACTACAACAAAATGGTTTGCAGAATTCTTGACGAGACCGATCATAGCATAGGTTGAATTGTGTTCGTGCAAAATGAGGGATCACATTATTAGAGGGGGGGCACTTAAAATTTTGTTTGGGACCAATCACAAAATGTGAATTCCAAATGTGATGCATAACTACCAAACCAACAGTGTGATCTAATGACATGAGTTTTGCACACTGACACAGTAGAAAACCCAAGAAGGTTTTGTACCACATCATAATGATGTCACAAAGAAAAGAAGACGGAATGAAGGCAATTTTTTCTGCATGCTTGAGAAAAACCGCGCTTTCATTGCTAATCAATTCCTAAATGCTTTCTAAAGGCGTTTTGCGGTTATGCGAGTTAAGTACTTAAATTCTAGCGTTTTTATTCCATGGATTTTCAGGAACTACCGGAACAGGACAGACGACAGTCTCTGTGAGCAGCTCAATAACAGGTAGTTATGTTCCTGTACCTGTAGTTGTTGGCTGAGTTATTTATGAGTGACCCCCCACCCCGAGCCCCATCTTCTCATTGCTGTGGCCGGAAATATTGCTGACAAAGCTAATGTCCACAAAATACTTAGCGGCTCCTACTGCATCATTTCATGACTGGTCTCATGAGCACCCTGACGAGAATTTTATGCTTAAAACTATAATAACCTGTACTTGCCTGCCTCCAAAGTTATGTGAGAACTAAAATTTGTTATGCGAGAGCTAAAATGTGTTAAGTGAGAACTAAAATTTGTGGTTCGTTCATAAAACCTGACCGGACAAAAACTGCCCGGTGATCCGCACGAAATGACATGTATAATGTGGTTTAAGCCTGTGGTTTAAGCCTGCCTTCGGTGGAAATAACGATCGGCTTTTCATTCTTTTTTTTTCTGCAAACTGATCGTTGACACGTGGCACCCGCCTTAAGCAATCCATTGAGCAGAAGCTGAGCCAAAAGCGGAGCGGTGGTTGCAGTATGTGGCGATGAACAGCCTGCCTATATCTTAGTCTGTGGCGAAGGCACACTGTGACGTTCAGATGTTCTCTAGCATTAACTTCGCCACATTTAAATTAATGACCTAGGCAACTGCTGTTCATTAACTAACTTTGGCCATGACATTCTTTTCTAGTGGACTCTGTTTGGACTCATAGGGTAGTTTTACACCTGTTTTGGCACTGCATGACCCTTTTGGTGTTGATGTGCCGTTAAACTTCGATATCACTCACTCACTTCATTAACTGACTTTTCACTGATACTGGTGGCATAAAAATGCAGAGTGAAATATAGTGGTCATGATTTGATATATATGTGGGTTTTGAAATGTCAGCTCAATGCTGAACACTTACTCTGTGGTTAGAAATTATATGCAACAAACCCTTTATATATCCAAAGGCAGTAAATTCCTATGCTCGATAAGCTAAAGGGGCTACAAATATCAGGGATCTTGAATTTGATGGTTGAGGTCATTCAGGGTCAATATGACGGGGTTGAACTCTATATACACTACACAAAAAAGTTAAGGATATTTAATATCCTTATCTTTTTGTGTAGTGTAGGACTTCCCATTGGGGTCTTAACTGTGCCATATAGGTCATTATAATCTCGGCTCTTTGTTATTGCGTTGTTTGTGTTATCATAACGTCTGGTATCTTTACGTCTGGTACATGTATGTGGCTCCGTTTCCCATTGTCCCAGACTGTGAAGAAGAGTGGGAGATCACCCAGGGGACGGGTACTGTCGGTGGACAGTTCGTACGGGCGGAGTCAACGACAGAATGTCTGGCCCTGTGTCTAGCCGACCCTTACTGTACCGCCGTGGACATCAGCAACCAGGCTCCGTTCTTCTGCTTCCTACACTCCAACGATAGTCTGCACAATAACGAGGTGTACTTCAGCGAGTTTATATCCCAGCATGTGTTACTGAATCGCTGCCCATGTACGTTGAGATTGGCTAAAGGCTTTCAGTTGATAATTATGCAGGAATAAATTTCCCAAACTGTAGTTAGTTGTTACCTACATGTACTAAAATGACCAGACCGGGAGGGGGGGGGGGGAGGGGGGGGGGGCAATGTGGCAAACATCATCTCAACCACCTAATCCTAGTACTACGTTTTTATCTAGTATACATGTAAGTACAGTACTCCCATCTTTTTTGCAACATTTTTCATACTTGGAAATACCTAGTGTAAAATGCAATTTGCACGTGTTATGCTGGTTCTGTAGGAATATTGCCTTGATCATGACTAACCCACATCAAGTACAACCTGTAAGTTGGGAATGGCACTATGTCTCTTGTATGTCTCTATCGCTTACGTAGAATATTTTGTTGTACTTTTTATGAAACGAAATGTTAGGAATATGACGATCTGCTGTTTAAATCGATGTAGTACAGTACTATTGGTTTCTCTGTTGATAGAACTGCTCAATCATTCATTTCAGTTTCAACGGGAACGTCTCTAGAGCCGACGTCGGTAACAGGTACGTTTGTGTATTCCCTGTCTAAGGTGTAGATCTACAATGTAATATTAAAGTTATAAAGTAACTAAAATCATAGTTGTAGTAACATTTATTATATAGGCAAGTTATCCAAAATGCAGCGAACCTTTGATTGCTTGTATTTAATAATATCCCGAAGCAAAAAAAATATATCCTATGTACCTGAATCCCCCAGCTTGTGAAGACGATTGGGAGATAACAGAAGGAGCCGGAACGTTTGGCGGTCAGTTTGTGGCGGCCGAGTCCCTTGCCGAATGCCTGAGCCAGTGCCTGGCCAATCCGGACTGTGTGGCTATCGATGCCAGCACGCAGGCTCCATTCTTCTGCTTTCTACACGACAACCAGAGTCTGCAGATGAATGAGAATTACGCCAACCCGGTCATATCCCAATATCTCCTAATCCGACGATGCGCAGGTACATGTAGAATATCAAGCTGATTACAGTGGTCCCCCTATCTTAAGACCACCCATGGGACCAAGAAATGTGGTCTTATATTGCAGGTGGTCTTAAAATAAAGGTCATTTAACACAGAAAATTGCCCCTGGAGACCAAATCAAGCGGTCTTATAATCAAGGGTGGTCTTAAAATAGAGGGTTGTAAAACAAGAGGGACTGTATAAAAAGTGTATATGTGCCATAAACGTGCACCTTGGAAGATTCTTTTTCTACCTTCCTTTTCTATACGCTAATATACATTTATCAGTTTTCTGTCAAAGGTCGCCATCAGTAATGATACCAATGTAGACACTGTATGCATACATCTACACATTTACAGCGCAAACGGCCCCCGCGTAGCGTCCGCTTGGGGTGCGGGAGGCCAGGGTTCCATTCCCGACCGCGTCACACCAAAGACGTAAAAAATGAGAGGTTTGCGCTTCTCAACTTGCCGCTTGGTATTAATTAATGCGTTAGGCAACCGACTGGGGGGCTCAGAGTCGGTATAAATGGTCTGAGTGATTCCTCTCTGCTCACCTCTAGCGGACTGGAATCGGTGGCTTGGCACCCAAAAATTGTCGGGCGTAGATCGTTCGGCCCAAACAAGACGGGCCCACATTAAATCACCACGCATACACCTGCATACACCACCGAATAGAACTTGCAGTCGGTGATATGACCATGAGTGGTTGAAAGCCGACTATAAGCCTGATTCACCCACCCACCCTTTACAGCGCAAAGCATTGAATTATTTCAGTATGTAACATTAAGGCGATTTCTTCATGGAAAGCCAGGCTTTGAAAAACATACATGCCATGTCCGTTTTCACAGAAGTAGTCAGTCACTTTCAATCTCTATTTATAATTTTGTAACTCTCCCCACGGTGCATAAATGATACTGCTGTTAAGGGACATTTTAAACCCCAGCTCACATTGTGTTGTTGTTTTAAATTTCAAGATGTATTTTAGTGCAATATAAATGTCAACACAGCAAATGTTATTGATATATCCTCTGCAGAATGTGAGGAAGACTGGGACGTTCTGGCCGGTATGGGGACTCTGGGTGGGGACTTCCAGCAAATCGCTTCCCTTCAGGATTGTCTGGATTTGTGCCTTTCCGATCCAGACTGTGTGGCTGTGGATGTCAGCATACAGGCTCCCTTCTTCTGCTTCATACACAGCAACGCCAGTCTGCAGAACAACGAAAACTACAACAGCTCATTTATATATCAGCACGTGTTGCTGAAGCGCTGTCCCACAGGTTGTATATCACAATAGACTGTATTGATCAACGTGTGATAAATATAAGACAAATCAGAAAGTTATACAAGGGGATTTACTTCGTACAGGACCTGTGAAAAATCTTGCATTGACACATTTGCGTGAAAAATATTTCATATTAGACGCATGGTAATTGTGTACACGAAAGTGCTTTGCGGCTGCTAAATATTTAATTTACATTAAAATAAAAAAATACCTCACATTTACGACGGCGTATTGATTGCAGCACCACCTAGCGGTAGAGACGCCAACAGTCAGTCTGAGGAAATTCACTGAACAGAGTGGACGAAAGTCTCACAATAACTTAAAGGAGAACCGAACCACTGTTTGTGACAAATGAACTCTCTCGTTTTGTTATCCTACCAAACTGATGAATCTCTTTGGATATCTACATTAAAATACTTCAACGCAGACTACAAGTCTAGAGCAGATAGCACGTGTGAATTGATTGTTTAGTTTTGTACCTACTGTAAAACAGTAAACTTGAATTGGACAAGATTGAAGCAATTTTCTTTACAGGGATAAATGACACCGCTACCATTCCAACCACAGAGCTTACTTCGACATCAGGCAAGTCTCTTTTCCTGTTTGTATCCATTCCCGTATATTTATTTATGAATGGTGCCATAACATAGCTTCTATATACACTACACAAAAACGTTACAGATATTAAATATCCTTAACATTTTTGTGTAGTTGATATATATGCTATACATCCACGCATAGCATATATACATTGCACAAAAAGTTCAGGATATTTAATATCCTTAACTTTTTTCTGTAGTGTATGTACACGCACGTACATATAGCAAACGTTGATTATATCAGTAGCACTTAGTTATCCATTCATTACTTTGTTCCGCCAACCCCAGTTTGTGAAGAAGAGTGGGAACTGGCAGAGGGAGTAGGGACCCTAGGTGGAGAGTTTACCGGGGCCGGATCCCTGGCCGAATGTCTCAGCCAGTGTCTGGCCAACCCGGACTGTGTGGCAGTTGACGTCAGCACCCAGGCTCCGTTCTTTTGCTTCACCCACACCAACGCCAGTCTGCAGCTAAATGACGACTTCGTCAACCCGGTCATAACACAATACACACTGATCAAACGATGCGCAGGTAAACGCTCTAGAAACGCTTCACCTTAATTTCGTGTATGTGGGTAAAGGCTACGGAAGCGCATGAGTAGCATCAGTAATATTTTTCTTGTCAGTCGAGTGGTCTTGGGGTAGTAAGTCTGGACCGGAATTCTCGACAAGACTTAACTCTTTAAGTTTTGACTTACGTCATCAATCTGAGCGATATTGATTGGCTAAGATTGGACTTATGATAAAAATTAAGCTTAAATATTTTAATTAAATAACTTCTCCGTTTTTTTCTCGAGACAAACATGCAAAAATGTATCATGAATGGCACTAGTACTTTTTTTCCTCAAGAGCAAAGCATCGTAGTCACACAAACTGGTAAAAAGTTTGCTCTTGTAACATTTGGCTTTTATGGTGCCGTTGTGATGAATGACAGCAGATTATTCGTCTAAGATAGTTGCTAAATTGCATTATGAAAAGCATACCGTATGCATTATGCAGAGTCAATAGACCAGTGTACATGGTGCATGCCGACATATTAGAGATTAAGCCCTAGCCGTAGAGTCAAAAAGGTTGACAGGAACGTGAGTTATAAAGTGCTCAAAATTCGTCTCTGGATCATTTCAGTCTGTGTATTAAATCACGATGTCCTTTATTATTGAGTGGTCTAACCGTTGGTCTCATGTACACTATGTACACTATGCACATGTACACTAAAATCTCTATATAAAGACTGTGCTGGGCACCCAGACTATGACGACATCCTTGTACACAGGTGATCCTTCTTTCTAACTTTCATATCGTGGGAAGTAAATCCTTGCTGATTTACAAAGAAGAGTCCTTAAAAACAGGGACTCTTTTCTATACAGGTGTTTTAGAGTACGATGTACTGTATACAGGCTGTCGTGGTTTTATTAAGCCTCTCCTCTTTTAGCCTGTGAGGCGGAATGGGACGAGCTATCCGGAATGGGAACCCAAGGCGGGGATTTCCAGACAGCGGGATCCCTCCAGGAATGTCTGGAGCTGTGCCTGTCTGATCCAGACTGTGTAGCTGTGGATGCGAGCAGCCAGACTCCCACTTTCTGTTTCATTCACACCAACCACAGCTTGCAGCTCAACGCCGACTACAACAGCTCCTTCTTGTCACAATATCGCTTACTCCGACGGTGCCCCACAGGTAACGCCGCATCAGGCGTGTTAAAGGTTGCGTTAAAGCTGACAAATGGGAGTGCATAAAATGTAATTGCTGCTTTTCTTTTGTTTCTCAACTATGATTCACGAATTTAATATGCCGCATGTATGATACATGTATGATAATCGTGTAACCTTAAATTTACGACTTTGAATCATCTTTGTTTCAAAAAAAAAGTACCGATGTGGATATGCAATGTTTAATCAATGATTCCCTATTTGTCAACAGAGTTTAAAATATCACAATAATATTGCTATGCAGATTGCTGCCTTTGTGGTCCCAGAAAGCCAGCAGGATTCATCTAATTCTCCCATTCATTTTTGAACATTGGTTTATGGGTGCAAACATAAAAAACATATTAAAAATTAAATGAAAAAAAACTGGTGTTCCAGAGGTGACGGAAACTGTTTCAATGCAGCCATCTACGGAACCTGCTACTTCTCCAGGTACGATTGTGCATTTGTATGACAGTTGAACACCCCTAATTTACTGATATGTATTTAACAATAACGTGCTGGACGCTGACTCGTTCAGTTGCTTCCCACCCTTTCTAAACAGCTTCTGTGTATACACCTTCCCGCAAATCGTAGCTTACTTGTAAGATGAGCTTCTTGGGCTTCCCTAAAGACATCTTTTATGTGACCGTTACGCATAGTATTTTCTAATTTTGGAGACTTACACAACAACTAATTTCGCTCTATGTGCATGATGAAGTGTCACTAAGCGGCCTGTCGTGCTGCGCTATTACCTCTGAGGAAAAATCACAAGAAGCCAGCTGAGGATTTTTGTTTACGAGCCAGCGGTATTTTCATTACATAGCATGCGCGGCCTTCACTGTCCTTATATCATGTCACACTTTAATAATCCTTCCACAAGGTGTCTGTGAAGACGAATGGGAAGTGAGCACAGGAATGGGGACATTAGGCGGGGACTTCCAGGAAGTCTCCTCAACACAAGAATGCAGGAGCCTCTGTCTGTCCGACCTGACCTGTGTTGGCATTGACATCAGCACCCAGCAGCCCTTCCTCTGTTTTATACATACCAACGGCAGTTTTGAGGCCAACAACAGCTACGTTAATCCTTTCGTGTCACAGCATCGACTATTGAAACGTTGCGCAGGTAATGAGCCAAATTATACACGCCAGACGGGGTCCTTTGAATAACGCACAGCTCACTTGTTGTAAGCCAGGAAGTGCCAGTCACTTCGAAGACTAACTAGATTAATTACCATACTGTATGTCATGTAGTGCTTGTTTATCATGCAGAGACTAAAGTCGAAGCTTCTTATAAAGAACCTCTGTGAAAGTTGAACATAATAATAATTATAATATTAATAATATTATGCAGTTCTTATGTAGCGCTTTTTCCTTGCAGAAGCTAGCTCAAAGCGCTTTACATATTATTATCCCTAGCAGACCTGTTAAATACATCCATCACCTGCTCAACTCCCTGGGGAGTGTATACCCGTTTACACGCCTCAGGGCGCCACGGGTAATTTAGGTACAATTGCCATCTCTGTCTATAGCCAGCTACTCATTTACGGCTGAGTGCACCGAGGCACCATTGTCGCCACCCGTAGCCCACGCGGGACGGTTTTTGATGAGCCGACTGGCCTTGGCGGGACTCGAAACCACGACCTTGCGGTTGGGAGTCAGACGCGCTTACCATTCGGCCATCGCAACCCGACTCTTTGTGAAATTAATGGAACTTGATTACTTTCTAGCCTGTGAAGATCGGTGGGTGATGAATGCCGGCATGGGAACCGTAGGCGGGCAGTTCCAGGAGGCTGCCTCCGTTCAGGAGTGTATGGATCTCTGCCTGGCTGATCCAGAATGCGCAGCCGTTGACGTCAGCAGCCAGGTGCCGTTCTTCTGTTTCCTGCACAGTGACACGGACATGGTGTCCAACGACAACTACACCAGCGAGCTCATATCGCAATACGTCCTAATGGAAAGATGTCCTCGCAGTACGTACAGTGTGACACGCCTGAAATATAGCCACAAGTTTATAGGTTGTGCACAATATATAGGGATCTTTGAAACATTTATCCCAGTATGGGTCGTTACATGTAGGTATACATTTTCTGCTTTATCCCAGTATGGCACTTTAGGTCCATACTTCCCGAATGTCTTTTACAATTCTATCCCAGAATGGATCGTTAGGTGTACATGTATATTAATTAATTTTCTTTTGAAATTTTATCCCAGTATGGGTCTTTAGCTACTATCAATTTACATTTCTGCATCTCTGTTAAAAGTTTATTTGAACTTGTTGGGTATCAGTTTTATGAGAACCATACTCACGTTAAAGTGGACAACTTTGATACTACAGGTTTTGAAATAAGAGAAAACTTTAAATGGTCGATGTTTCATAACCATGAAGTCATAGTGACCTTGAATTGGGCGCACACGGTTTTATCAGCAATATTCGCACTAATAATCTTTACCTTAACTAATGTGTTGGTACGCTCTCTCTCTCTCTCTCTCTCTCTCTCTCTCTCTCTCTCTCTCTCTCTCGTAAACCATCACTACACGTACTGCATGCTCTTTGAAGTGTAATAAACCATAATTGCTTAATTCGTTTCTGAAATATATAAAACGTTAATTTGGTAATGGGAAAGCAGTATTATAAATTACAAAGCCGCCGAGGCTCACACTGCCCAAAATATGTAAACTTTCAGACGCAACTGATCAGACGACACAGCCAGCCACGGCGACAGGTGGGTGATAATTACCTCCGTCAAGGAGGTTATATTTTTGCTTCGGTTAGTTTGTCTGTCTGTCTGTCTGTCTGTCTGTCTGTGTGTGATCAACATTACGCAAAAAGTTACTGACCAATTTTTACGAAAATTTTAGGAAGGGTCCGGAGCGGGCCAAGGAACAATCGATTAGATTTTGGGGGTGATCCGGATCACCGT
>JAAUYG010062450.1_pt1 | contig 22764 bp, 16 predicted proteins | sample 7278091 | NCBI WGS metagenome assembly JAAUYG01 (sample SAMN14350201, study PRJNA611818) | marine sediment metagenome | isolation source: surface marine sediment (0.6m) | place: French Polynesia: Moorea | collected 2018-08 | reverse complement strand
GTCGGCTTTCAACCACTCATGGTCATATCACCGACTGCAAGTTGGATTCGGTGGTGTATGCAGGTGTATGCGTGGTGATTTAATGTGGACCTGTCTTGTTTGGGCCGAACGAACTACGCCCGACAATTTTTAGGTGTCAAGCCACCGATTCAATTCCGCCACAGGTGAGCAGAAATGAATCACTCAGACCATTTATACTGACTTCGAGCCGCCCAGTCGGATGCCTAACTCATTAATGCCAAGCGCCAAGCTGAGAAGCGCACAAGTGAGAGGTAGAATGTTTTGGGACAAATATCTGCAGGTGTTCGCGGTTATGAAAGCTACATCATAGGTAAATTAGGTAGTTCATCGGGAGACAGAAGCGTGAATTCCAAGAAAACAAATGTTAGCTGCAGTAAAATTTGTGGGAGGTTGATTCCTGTCCGCTGTCCCAGCAGTCATTCCGAAAACAAGTACACTGGAAAAGAGCCTATACCGGCTAAGACAGACACAACACAGACCACTGATAAAACACCAGATTTGACCTGTACTGAAATATAAAAGGCAAGTTGTGCAAACCGTGCGCCTCCACAGGACCTTTTATTTACTGGTGATTGAGATTCACGTTTAACTCTATACAGAAACTGCGAAGGTATCACCAAAATGTATTTTCACACTATTTTCACACTTTAAGTTTCGAAATAGGGTACAACTTTTTTCTCTTTCTTTTTCACATTTAAATGTTCTGCTAAATTTTAGCCAAACAGTTCGAAGTATTTTAAGCTTTTACATGTCGGACATAATTCAAGCTGCGAAATTCAGTTCTATTGAGCGCTACCATAAATAACTAGAGCCACCTATTGAGGGCCCTACTGCATCGATAGTTTTGACCTTGAGTGGCCTTTGGAGGTCAAACACCAAGTCACTCGGATTTCAATACCATATATATCTACTCAGATTTCAATTCCATATATATCTTCAAAAAATAGTACCGGTGGAGCGCATCATGTTTTGCGGTTAAAGGGCACACTTTGTGACTACTGGAAAGTCTCTTGTGACAAGTCCAAGAGCATAATTAGCTGATTTGACCTTGGATTGAGTTCAAAAAGTCCAGTAAGTCCAAAAATGGTTACTCATATTTTAATCCTTATGCCAGGGTGCCATTTAACGAAAATCCATGCGGATAACAAGCTTTAACATTAATGTGGGCGTGCGGAGTTTTGCGTTTTCCCATGGGTCTTTCTAGTTTGCTGTTCTTTCCCCAACCCAATCAGCGCTCCAACCTGTCTGGCACGAGACTGAATGTTTTTGACTTTGTGCAAGTCGGCCTCATAAGAATCAAGGAGTTTGCCGTTAGCTTGTCTGGGTTTTACTGCGGGCAGATCACTGCAGATGTTATCGACGAAACCGATAGGCAACCTGCATGGTACAGCTAATTACTAATGCTCGCTAAGGAACCTACTTTCAGTGAAGTAAATGCAAATCGCTATCCCTAATATATCAGATATGCGTTGATCGCAAAGATTTACTGGAAGGATATTATATGTGTTATCCTAGAAATAAGACCCTCCCCCCCCCCCCCCCATCACCCCCAGTCACTCTGGACGTGCCCTCCTTTGCCATTACCCCTCGAGCGTTCCGCGCATTTCAGACGCCTGGCTCACCTGAAGGGTTGATACAAACATCTGCACAGCGGGTCTCAATCAACGCCGAGGATGAAAAAGCCTCTATTCCAGGCAACAGTGTCAGATTTTACCGAAATATTTTGAAAACAAGCGCAGTAGATCGACCAGGGAGCACTTGGCAGGCCCGCCCCATTCTGACACTTGAATTAGGTCTGAATCGCGTGCCGACCTCTACATGTAGCTTCGTGCCCTAGCAACAGTTTATGTCTATATGGTTCCGTCTGTTTTGGTAACGGTATCCGTATCAAAGAAACGTGTTGTACTGCAAGTATCGGTAATTGATCCAACCAGATGTTATAGTACTTTTTATGGGGTACCAGGAACCGTTCGCTGACGGTGGAAACTTCGATTCGCAAATGTCTGGTAGTACTTGATTTGTACAACCTCACGTTTACCTACGGCTTTAGCAGTTCGTATAGTGCTCAGATCCTCCCGCCTTGAATAGCGGGCATGATCTTTTACCCTTCGAAGTGTTATATATTGAAGATAAATAAGCAGAGCCAAAATAAGGCAATTTCTTAACAGATAAAAGTACTATGAAAGATTATTTTTGAATAAATAACGCATGTCACCGATCAACGCAAAGCCGTAAAGAGATCAACTAACATGGCACGTGGATTTGCTCGTTAAATTCATCTTCTCTCAGTTCATTCATCCATCCTTTGGCTCGCATTAATTCACGCTGATTTAACTTATCTTTTATCGCCCCAGCATTCGATCCCCTCTATCGCCTATAGATCACCTGTGAGGTCAGTTGTGGTACATGCACTTGAAGGTAGCAAGCAACATCAATCTATCAGAACACTATCTAACACATGTACGACTTTAGCCTGGACCCCGTACGACTCCGGAGTAGACGCCGCCCCCATTCTCCTGCAGAAACGGCTGCAGCTGCACAAATATACATCAGTTTGAATTATGAACTGGGCCAGACAGCTGGCAATTAATTATCTGTTACTGTGTCTGGGTGGAATTGGGAGCAGCCACGCCACCTAGGGGAACCACAGCAAAGGAAAGAAATTAAAAGCACGGAAGGTATATGGAAAAGAATTCCTTTAGATGGCGAAGCAACGAAGGCAGATAAATGGCTAACGAACAGCTGATAAAAGTGATCAAAGATTCCAGCAAGAAGTGTGCACATAAACAATATTAAAGAGACGAAAATGGTACAGACCACCGATAACACGTTACAAAGCAGATAATTAAGAAGCTGAGCAAACTGAAACAATGCATAATAACGTGCTGTTGAAAACAGCAAGAGTCAGTCTTAACAAAATACTAATTTAAAACTGAAGTAATGAGAGATAACGTAGAAAACAGTGCAAAAAATCTGATCCTACTGGCATTTTTGTATGGTTTTGTATGCCTTTCTACTTTCGAGAGAGAGAGAGAGAGAGAGAGAGAGAGAGAGAGAGAGAGGCGCAGAGGCAGAGAAGAAGTGGCAACGTTAAGAGGCGTTCGCTACTCTGTTCTCCATATCGCCTACTGTGAACTGCAGACAATTGCTGCAAAAACAGAGGTATTTCAGCAACCACATCATTCACCCTCTGGGTACTTATGCCGGCCGATATCTTTCAGCAAGCAGCTTCTGTTGTTTATGTCCGAGTATTCTGGAGAGTGGTTGTTTGCACACTACACTAGTGACGTACACCATGCAACAGGCAAATCCACCATGAAAATGTACGCAGAGTTCCTATTACTGTTCGTTTATACTTACTTCTTTTATGATCTTTACATGCGCTTATCCGACACAGGAACTACACGGGATTGTGGGGGCACAGTGCATAGCAATGCAATTCTCTCTCGTTATAATTTCAGATCTATAATTATAACATCATCTTGTTTTCTGTAGTCATCAGAGTACGGATTTTTTTTTTCTGTGGGGTTCTAAATTTATTGAACTCTCAGAAAACAATTAACACACGAAATACACGTGGAGGAATATTTCTGAGACAGAATCCCATCTTCTGAGAATGGCTACAATATTTTTTAACAAAATTTCACCATTCAAATTTAAATACAAATGTCCTGATCGAGATATATATTTGCCTTATTCGCATTTAAGGCAAATATACGAGATGTATATTTGCCTGAAATGCGCTTAATGCAATTATATGGCCTTTATACATATACCTTTTGAGATGTAAAAACTAAGTATGAGAAAAATTAAAATTTGATTATTTTAATGTTGGTTTTCAGTCAGCAAATTTTTGACTGATATACATGTAAATTTATCATGAATTTGAACATGAGTGTATACAGAGTTTAAAAAACAGAAATTTATAACAACACTTTGGCAATCTGTGGTGCAGTGTTACGTACATGTAGGTGCAAATTCTGCCAAGTGAAACGGAACATTATGGATTATTTCCAAGTAGCAAGTGTATAAACTGCAAACGATTTTTAACAGCCATCACAGAACGGGGCGTTATAGCTATGTAATTAGTAATATGTTGCACTATTGGTTTCAGTGATGATGTAAATTAGCCATTGCCAGAGTAGCCATAGATTGCGAGAGTCTAACTACGTTTCAAAGTGTTTTAACAGCAGACACAATTTTATCAATATTTGTCCCGCGGTATAGACGTGAAAACACTAATTTAATAGTTATAAAGATAATTTTAACTGAGAAATGAAACATAATGTGCATGTTCTATATATCGTTATAATTTTTCTTGATAAATATAAAAGTCCGAAAATGCAGGCTTCGTGTTTAAAATTACCAATTTACACCATCATACTCTTTTAGTAAAGTTAGTATTTACAGCATGTGCAGATTCTGTTGTCAGCATGTTAGTTATTTAATTGATACAAACCAAAAAAAAAAAAAAGATCTTAAATACATGGCCAGGTCTTACCTCGAAATTGTATAGGTTGCAGCACATCGGTACAGCTAGATAGATATCTGGGCGGGGGTGGGGGGATAATAAGGGTATCATGGTCTTTTTTGTTTTTTTTTTTTTTTTTTTTTTTCATGTTTGATGGCAGGTACATTTATAACTACCCGCTCCCCCAAAAGGACAGCTGAATGCGTCGAATACGATGATAGTGACAAGAGTTCATAATAAACAATGCATTCCACCGGCAATAGAATCTAGGTAAGTTAAAATAAGAATATGAATTAAGACTTAAAAATTAATATAAATATATAGATAAATAAATAAAAAAAGACCAAGTAAAAAGGAAACGATTTGTAGATGTGGCACATGTATACGGATGATACATTTTAGAAGACTGACTTGTGTGAATGTGCCAAGTGTAACAGCATATATTATCCACTCATCCGTGTGGGCGCCATTCCAAACTCCAGCGCCTACACGGAGCAGACGATATCACTTTCCCGGCACTGTTTTTCATGCGGTCTGATTCAGCGCGCAGAGACCGCTGTTATTTCTGGGCGCCACTTTCTACATTTGTTCCTGGAAGAATTGGCTGAGGGAGGTCACACCCTATTACGTGGCGAGGCGCAAGGTGCATTACGCATATTGTGTAGTTTGTGTGATTTGTATTATGTCCTCAAGAAAAAGCAATAGGTTCCAAGGCATGCCGATACAGAGTTATGTTTTGCATCTATATATGCACATAACACAAAATACAAGGCATGAGGTAGCATATTTAGAAAGTTTGTAACAAGATGCTGATGCTAATATATGTAAAGCTAATTCTACATTGAACGTCAATGCCGATAACCCGGTAAATCCGGAATATTACCTCAAAGACAATTTTGTCAATTCCTTCTCAGAAAGTCACGCTCATCCCCCGGGGCTCATCCACAAGGTCGATATCAAAAAAGAAATGCATGTTCCGGTAACAGAATATTGAAACAAAATTACCAACAATAAATACCATAACAAGACTTCCATGAACAAGCACCATATAAAGATCACTGGCTGATGTCGGCAAAGGAGTCGATGTAATAGGAGGGCATTTAACACCATTAGTTGACCACTTAGCCTTCCCCATCCCCACCCCACACACCCCCAGTTCAAGTCTAGCTGGCTGATAAGTGACCGGGCCTCTGGCTGTGTTATTCTTCCCTAGAACACATGAACAGGCTAGCTGTGGAATGAAGCGCATTGAACAAAGCACACAGAATCGAGCAGTGTTCATATCGTCTGGGATGAAACTCTGGATTCGCAGGTTCTGTTCTCTCGGCCACAGCCAGGGCCCCCCTGCGTGATCCGGGCAGATGTTGTATACGTGGTCGGGAGGGGGCAGCGAATCCCGGATGCCGCAGTATCAGCGGCTGCCTTGCAGCGTGCCAAAAGAGCTAAGGCTCTCTTCACTACCCACCTTCTACCCCCCCCCCCCCCCCTCTCTCTCCCAGCTTAGCATTGCACTGTACTACAGTCTGATCTTCTCCAATATGTGATTCCTGGAGAGAGAGGCGAAAATAGCACTGTCTACGGCCGCCTTCCTTCACCTTGCACCACCTGGTTTTCCCGGCTTTTCGAGTTCTGGACCCGGGGCCAAATGGATGGCCCCCATGTTTCGAGGATGAGCCGGCAGACCAAGTGGTCAGGAAGATGAGTCGGATTTCTCTCTGCGGCGCAAAAAATACCTGGAATACTTGTCACAAAAAAGTGCTCTCGGACAATCTGCGTGGAACGCAATTCCTGGTGTTGATCATGGTGGAATACTAACCTTCGCAGCCCAGCCACAAGCAAGCCATGGATAAAGAGAATATCGACGGTGCGTCTTTCAAATCCCAGCTGAGCATCCCATTCCGCAGCCCGAAAAATGCTCCGGGCACCATGGTGGATAAAGGGTCGGAATCTCGGAGCACGCAGGATATCATGGGGCAGCTAGAGGTGGAAAAACTGAGGCAGAAAGTATCGGAACATGGCACGGATAAATGGCGGAAGAAATCGTCGCTGTACCGTCCACGACAGATGTGGAAGTCGGACCCTCAGTTCACTCAGTTACCGTCTATCACATATACCGACCACAGGTCCCCGTACTCCCCTTCCTCCCCCTCGTCCCAGTACACCCCCAGCGAGATCCAGAACTACCAGGATCAGGAACTGGCCAGGAACAGGGCCAGGGCGCTGAGGCGGTACAAGCGGCAGAGTTTGCAGTACGACACAGGGACGTCCCCGCTGGAGGTGGAGCGGAACCGTCAGGCGAGTCAGAACAGCGGTGACCCAGGAAACCAAGGTGCCACCCCCCAGATCATTGTGTCCCCTCCGGCCGAGGATCCGGCCAGCAAGCGGGAGCGAGCCAAAACCCGGCGTCGATACCGCCGCCACAGCTACCAGTATGACTCAAGTTCTGGCTCGCAGCATGACTCAACGGATAACTCACCCGGCGCGGGGAAGCATGATAAAGGGAGAGGAAAGGGGCAACAACGACATAACAGCAACAACGTCCTGTCTCCGACGTCGGCTAACTACTACACGAACCAGGAAAATCAGCAGATAGCCAATGTGAGTCAAAAGAAAGTTTCGAACGCTACTTCCGGTGCTTTACCCGCGTCTTCTGGTCAGCCAGGCGGTCGGGTCGTGTCACAGCCTCCGCCTTTGTCACCGTCTCATGTGAGATCTCCCCAGGCGAGCCCCAGGGGACAACCCAGTCCTAAATCTGTGTCGGACGCTGAACTAGCCAAATTACTGAACTTAACTTTCGTGAACCAAAAATTTGCCAAAGAAAATCCTGATCTGGTATCCGACTTGGTGAGCCGGAGCCGACCTAGTACTCCCGACAGACCGAGGGGCGTCCGCAGACGAGCGTACATTCCGGAACACCACAAGGAGACAACACGGCAGCTGGAAGGGGAAGAGCTGCCACACAGTCCGGAAAGACCCCTGGGGAATCCCCCTCAGGCCACAGCTGGATATCCAGACAGGCTCGGGCCTGCGGTAAATCCAGCACAGCAAAGAGCAGGTAGGACACCTGGATCGCAACCTGTACAAGCAGGCGGTGGAGTACGCCGACGTAACTATATCCCTGAACACCAACGGTTGGATGCCGAGGCTAAGGCGAACGCCCACCGCAGATACAGTCTTCAAGACGGTCCGACATACGGTCGTATAGAAGAGGAAACCTCAGTTATACCCTGGCAAAGCAACCCCCCTAGCGTCACTCCAGCGACACAGGCCGGAGCAAAGGACAAACAATCAGTGATTGTGCCAAAGCAGCAACACAAAACGGCAAAGCAAAAGCCTAAACCTTCAGGTCCGTGTGATATTGTTTTTGATAGATCCAGTGGAGTCACCAAGATTCCTGGAGCACGCCGCCGTCACAGCATCCAGATTGGAGACTCATCCGTGTCCAGTTTCGAGCCACTGAAGTCTCCTGCACTAGATACCACTACCAAGAAATCGTCGTGTTTTGCTCAACCGGAGCCCCTTCATACACCAGTCATAAAAGCGAGCAGTCCGAAAGAGAGTCAGTTGAAATTGCCTATATTCAGCCCAACGTACAGTACATCTCCGAAGACCTCACCTAAGTCTGCGCTCAGTCCATCACAGCTTCAAAGATCCATAGCGCCACAGAGAGGACAGCCGGATCTGACGCCACTCAGTCCTTCAATCAACTCGAATTTATTCCCATCCACGTGGAGACCCCAAACTCCAGTGTCACCAAATCCACCAAAGAGTCCCAGCCAGTGGCAACCGGTTAGTCCAGCAACGTCCACCAAAACAGCCGAGGAGCTCCCATCTCCAGCCATGGGCGTGTTAGCTGCATCCAGAGACAACCCTCAGCCACAGCCTGATGCAGCCGACGGCGATGATGGCAGGCACACGACAGCTCTGTTCGTGAGGAGACCCAGCATCTCATCTCTGACCCTGGCCAAGCCGATGTATATCGAAGGGTCGACCACGGTGAAGTCAAAGCCCGTCACAATCCACCTCCGGCGTCATAGCGTGAGTACCGAGGTGCCAGCGCAGCTCAGACAACCACCACAGCCAGTGCTGCAGGGAGGCTTTCAGGACTGGCAGACACCTCGCCAGGTCCCAGGATCCATGCCTGTGACACCCAAGGACTTTCCACAGCAGAACCACGTGCAGGCGATGCCAACTGCTGTCCCGAATAACCCAACCACGTCCAATTCTGCCGGCTATCTTGTACCAGTTCGTCGTTACAGCGCTACTGCTACCCCGATGTACACCGATGCTGCAGACACGCGTTATGAGGCATACAGAAGAGAGAGGGAGCTGGGCCAAACCAGAAGCAAACCAGAGCCGAAATGGGCAGCACCAGCAGGTAATGTAGGTCCTACGAACATCACGGCCTCTGCGGGACCAGTCCAGGTCTCCGTCAACAGCTCCGTCCCTGTGACTATGATAGGACGCACACGCGGGACCAACAGTAGCCAGTTTGCTGTCTGGACCTCCGGTCAGGCAATGCCAATCCAGAACGGAGTCCCTCTGACGTCTCAAACTGGCTACCGCCAGAACACGCCCCGTGGATGTCCAGGGCCTCTGGTTCAGAACATATCGACGCCAGCTCGAGGAGTCCCTTGGAATGCTTGGAACCAAGGCACCGCTCGTCCTCAGAATGGAAGTATGAACTATTCAGGGCCTCCATATGGAATGGTCCAAAGTCCGAGAAGACAAGAACTTTCTGGAAGACAAAGTACGGGTACTTCGGCCGTGCAGTCACCTAGACAGCAACAGAAATCCTGTTTCTCTCCACTCTCCCTGGACATAAACAGTCCAGGTGCAAAGATTTATGGACCTGCCACGGGGTTACTCAAAACCAAAGACAGTCCGTTTCAGCGCCAAGGGCCTCAAGGACCGGCTCATGGAACACACAATGAAAGACCAGTTGTGGAAAAACCAGGACATCCGCAGCCACAACATGCACAGTACAACGGTACTGCCCCAAGCTCCGGATTCAACTACGGCTCTAACAACTTACCGGATAATCCGGCTACTTACAACGGGATCGAATCCCCAAGCACTCCTTCCACCGCCGAGGAGAATGCGGACAAATGGGCATTCAACGTCAAGAATGCTATAGCTGGGTTTGAAAGACGCAGGGACACGAACACTAAACAGAGCACCGAGCTTGGCGTCAGCTACGGCAGTCCACGCCGTTCCAGTCTGGATCGTGGGTCAAAACCCATATCCGGTGCTCCACGTCCGATTCAAAGCAGCCCCAGAGTAATGCAGTCACCGATCTCCAACCGTTCGCCCCGAGAGTACGCGACGCAGACGAGCGTACCGATGTCACCGGCAGACGGACCGCGCTACCAACTACAGGTGGAGAATGATGGGGATAGTGAAAAATGGCGGGAAGTCGGTAGCCAAGTAGAAGGGGATGGGGATGAGTGTATATTGAGGGCTTACATATCTGAAATGTCAATTTCTGAAGTCAAGTATGACCAAGTAGCGGATAGAGATAACTGACTGTGGTGATATCCAAAAGGAAATTATACTTAAAAACATAACTGGGTTGCACAGCAATGTTGCATGGAACAAAATATCGACTACGGCTTTCAACGAGGAATTTTGTATATATATTAAACATCAATTGTTTCACTCCATCCGCATACTCCTTACATGTATATGACGTATCAGTGTATGTTATTTACATCGTAAATCTCCGACATTTACAATTACTTCACACTGAGAAGTAATGGCTTGTCTTTACATGTTTATGATGCTGTGGAGCTCTGCAACAAATCATGACTCCCCCATTGCCATATTTCTGGCAGCTACTCCACTTTTCTAACAAAAACACCAATAAAATTTTTCCCAGTGAAATATTCCCATTCTGACAGAAGGTCGCCAGCAGGGATCTTCTGTGGTGGGCTGAAATGATGAAGGAATAAATCTAGGAACATTATTTAATGAAACTTGAAACACACGGGAGTAAGGGGGCTCCTGTGAATGCAAAAAACTATGCTAGTATCACCTGAGCCCGAAAGTTTGCAAACTTAGCGGTTTGGCCTGCGGATTAATAGATGTATCAACGCTATCTGGAGTGCAGCTTCCTGGAAGTAGCAGGAAGCAAAATAAACCTGCGTGTATTCCAATATTATGTAGTAGTACAAAATAGATGTGATCTGGTCCATTGTATTAACTACACAATGTTCCTTATGACCAGTTGGGTTGCCCAATACAAACAGTATGTGTTGCGTACCATGTGCTTAATATATGTTTGCCTTTTTTCAACTACATGTGTAATTTCGCGTAAAAACTATTTTTGGGATACACCTTACTGTGCAACACAATTACATGTACATGTATTGAAACGTGCAAGAGGCTCTCCTGCCAGAAATGCCTTACTATTATACATGTACAGTTTCAATACACTTTATGAAATAAGAAAAATGGTTAGTCTTTAAGAAGCGACACCATAAAAGTGGCATGGATCTACATTTGCATTTCGAACTTTGTTTTTGAAAATTTCGGAATACAAACATGTATTCTTATCAATTTGCAGTGGAACCTCACATAGCGACAACCTCAGCCTTAACACCACCTCAGAATAAAGCCTTACCAACCTTCAGCAGCAGCAAACCATGTATATTTTATTTTCAATATGGATTAGTCTCAAAAATAAGACCACCGGACAATTGTAAGACTTGTGTATCAGTCCCGTGATTGGGCTTACTTCTGCGTTTCCTTTGTATTAAAAACAGTGATTTCGTCTCGTTTCATCGCACCAAGGCCTTTTTAGCTTCTGCTTTGTGCTACTGCACAACATAGCTGATGTCACGCAGCGTGGTTGGTCCATCCACCCATAAGGTATTTTTTATCAGAAATGGCTATGAATTAATACCAGATTTTAGGCAAGCTATATGTGTACCTATCCAGCAGCGCATCTTCCTACCATTTTCCCCAGAAATTTCAATTTTTAAATTTTCACGCATAACATAATGAAGCCACATCTCTGCAAGTACACATCATATTCACTCCAAATAAAGAATCCAATCCTATGAATGACCTCTACTAAAGATGTTGAAAGAATTGTGAAATTCAAATTTTGGAATTCTACCTGATACGTCAAAGCTTCTCTCTAAAAGTACACATCAGATTCACTACCAAAAAATCATGCACACTTCTGGGACACCAGATTTTTCTCCTTCAAGTAGCCAAAGCCACTTTCTAAACTGCATGTAAAATTGCACTTAGGTCTATTATATCACAATGTTATTAGATGGTTCCAGGTCACTAGGACGCAGTTCACTAAATACCCAGCTGGAGCCGCACTCCTATAGATAGCGTCTCTCAAAGTGGCTATAAGGACTGTGACATTTTAAATTTTTGAAACAATTTTAAAACGCTTTTCGGTATTTGATGTGATAGTCAATGAGGAACTATATAGTGAGATACTTCGAAAAGGGATAGCACAACAGTACAGGGAAATGAATAAAATTTGGATCTCCGAGTTTATATTTCTGACCTACGTGTCAAGGTCATTTGAGAGTTGGTGGCTGAAAATCAGGCTGCAAAACTCAGAAACCGTTTGGTCGTAGAGCAAAACTAATGAAAGAAAATAGGCTTGGGGCGGAGCTGTGTATTATCATGGAGTAACTTTGGATTATCATACGCCAAGGTCATTTAATTGACGTCATTTGGTACACGTGTTTGAAATTCAGCTTGTAAATCGTAGAGCAAAATTGACTAGCATTTCAGCTTCGAGGGTATGTGTGCTGTATACCCCGGTGTGTATACGCAGTCCTTTTGTCCTTTCACGCATCAAGTTTTTTTCGGTATCATTCAGTGCACTTTGTTTGAGCCTGTATCTCGAAATATGCCTTATCACAGAGCGAAAAAATTGAAACTTTGAACTTCAGTGGTATGTGCTGATTATATATATGGGGTACCTATATCAAGAACATGTTGGGGATCATTCGAACATCGTTAAATGTAACACTTGCAAATTAGGACTTTTATGGTTACGTTTCCAATTATGTGGGTACTCTTTTACCCTGCACACATAATACAATATTGTGTAATTCAGTGCATTGTTATTTTTTAATTAACATGTACCTTGGAAAGCGCTGCTGCTTTTAGAGCAAAATGGGCAAAAGATGGGCCTCATTGGGATGTGTTCAGTGTACAAGATCCTTAGACACACGAAAGTTATTGCATGTAGTTGCTTGAAAACCATTATGTCTGAGCTAAGTTACCTATTATATTATTTGTTAAGGCTAAATTCAAGGCCATGAAATTCTGGTACGTGTCCATAGTTAAGTAAACCTCTCTGTTGAGTGGCGTTGCTTTAGCACTGGTCATCTTTTTTGTATAAAAGTTGACAACCAACACGTGAAATAAGCCTTAACTTTGTTTCATGTCAGCGATATTATGGCCCATACACTCTTTATGATCCAATCAAACTACATGTATTGAGAAAAACATACTCCGACGGTTGCTGAGAATACGAAATGTGCAAGTCAAATAGGAAAAAAATTGCACCTGTAGAGTGTATTAAGTGACCAGAAAAGTCTAAGCAGGAATATACATGCAGAGCTGCAACTGAGCTGTGCGTAAAGAGACAGACGAGAATACTAATAGCTCTAAAACATAAAATACGAGCACATGTACATTGTATATTTCGATATATGTGGTTAGCTCTGGCCATGTACAAATCTGTCCACATTAGTTTATATCCCACGCTAAACGATCTTAAAACTACATGTACACACCAATGTGATCTTAAATATACCGGTATATGTACACACAAAAAAGGGATAATTTATCTACCTTCCCGCAGCGGAAAGATCGATGACCCCATTTCTTGTCAGGCCAGTTTCCATTGCCATTGGTTAAACAAATTTGAATCACTTACACGTACATGTACAGGGGCAGTGGAGTCATGTTTTAACAAAAGCACTCTGCTTTTTAATCCCCACTAAATTATTTAGAATATACGTACAGCACAAATTTTCAAGATCAATGTGGTTGAATAAGCCTTTATTTTCCCTTGGTAATGCGCTTACGTCATTAGGGCTCCACATGGGTAAAGAACGAAGTGTGACACGGCCACTTTAAAAGTTGTAGAATCCGACGTGAGCTTTGATAAAAACTGTAGAAATTGACGTCAAAATCTTATAAAAATTGTAGAATCGACCTTGAAATTTTATAGAAAATGAAGATTGACATGAAGGTCTTATACAATATAATTATGATATAAATATATGTGTAAAATGTTTATAAAAAGTGACATGACGAAGTAAAATTCTTATAGAAAGTGACATGGGACACAGAAAAAAAAAAGTGAGGTGCGACACAGCATAAATTATTTGGACCCATGTAGAGCCCTGTCATTGGCATCCTTTGAACTTATGATTTAACAGGGTCAGTGTAGTAAGATAAATGTAAGTTGAATTCAACGATTAAAATGCTACCGGGATTACATGTAGACCCACCCCTCTTCATACAAGTTTCATTGTTCCAGATGAGGCATCCACGGCGATAATTCACAACGATGTCTAGATGGCATTCAATAGACACCGGGGAATGGCGGGGATCCTGACTTACGCTGCTCTTGGACTCCAGCAACTAGCTCATCCGCGGTCTGCTGTTTCCGGCAACAAGGGTGCATATGGATCGCTAGCGGCGGGAATAGTCGCGCGCGCATGCCAGCAGACGACAGGGGCTGCATCCTTTAGGCGCCCACAACTTCGAACGACCACAGACCACAATAACAGACTTAGGCCTATATGTATGTCTAAGATATGCATCTGACGTGTCTGCACTACTGAACAAATAACGATATTTGACAGAGGAAGAATCTTCAGCATGACTTTGATCTGCCACTGACTACTCCCAACGGCTTGTGCCACGCAGTGGATAATAACTGATATTCATGGATAATGGCCAAGCAAAAATAAATTCTGAAGACAACCGATCTTTCTCAAACACCATTCTGATATGCGAAACCGTTGATATAAACAAGCCGAGATGTAGTTATAAAATCAGTGAGTGCATATGATTCAAACTGGAACATTTCACCTTTGGAAAAAAATATTAGAAAAATATTATTGACAAAAGCAGCAACGACAAAAAAATGTCAAATCAAAGTGCACAGAGCCTGGTCCCATGTACTTTGTATGGCAAGGAGAAATTGCGAAAATCTCAAAGATTAAAAGCGTGTGGTCGTATCGCTCTTTCGAAAAAAAAATGCAAAGGCTGTAAACGAATTTATACATTTTATCCTCATATACTGATTGTACTGCGTTGTGATCTACATGTAAAAGTATATTGGCTGTTTTAGCTCGTGTTGCACATAATCGTGTATATGACAATCACACGTACTCCTACCAAGGAAGGATACTACACAAAAGGTTATAAAATCGAAGCTCGTTTTATGTAGTATACCCCCAGTGGTAGGAAACTGTGATGATAATGATTATTAAGCTACATAAACGCCGAAGCAAACACTACATGTATATTCATATACGTAATTGTGAAACACCGTCAACGATTTGTCTTCTTGGCTGGATCGAGGTCTTCTGCTGACGTGTTGTTTGTGTTGATAAGCTTCCATGGATGCCAATACCGAGTACTGCTGTAATGACGCTTCCACGATCCACTATAACTTTCACTGTGTAACAACTACATGTACACATTTAGACGAAATACGGATCTGGGCTGGCAGAATGCTAATGACCAGAATTGTTTTAGAGATTTTTTTTTTTTTTTTTTGCATATACATATGCACTAAAATAGTAATTGAAGGTTTTGCCCAATGCACATATAGTGTGGACTGGCCAATGAGCGTCCATGCTACATGATAGGTATTGTGCCAGAAATGTGAACCTCCCCTCTAGGTGTGTATTGCAAATTCCCCTCCTTTAATATTCCCATTGTGGCATAGAGGGGTCGAGTCAGTCTTGTGATTTGTGCATTCTGTGTGTTGTGAATATTGGACAGTTAGAATTTTCTGCACTCCATGTATTTGTTTTCCCCATGCTAGCTTTTTTTAACAGAGAACAGTGCGGTGTTGATACTACAAAGCTTATTGTGATACTGTTCCGTGCGTACGGACTGTGAAATAACAATGTGTCAATTACTTACAATATTGCTTCCATGTGTGTTTACCGAAATAAAATGCTGCTGTAGGCCGAGTTAGATTTTTGTGTCAATGTTAAGGTCAAGTTTAGACAGGTGTCGGTATTAAAAGCGTGCCTAAAGCGTAACTTGGTTCAGCTAGATTTAACTGATAATGCAGACTTCGTATTTTCGACAACCTGGGCTGATATTGTAGTGACAGTATAAGAGCAGCAGGAAACTTAGTTTTAATCACATACATGTAGCTATAGTCATTTTGTCTTTCTTCTCTTTCCTCTCTTTATTCTCTCTCTCTCTCTCTCTCTCTCTCTCTCTCTCTCTCTCTCTCTCTGTTCTACGTTTCTCTCTCTGTTCTACGTCTACATAAGTTATTCTATTACGTTAAATTATGCAAAAGGCACACACACAACACGCTCAACTTGTTCCATGTAATAAGAAAATACTTTTATTTGACACTGAAGCACCCATGCATTGAGTACGTGCCACACACACAAAAATAACAACAAGAACATTTTGATGAACTTTCACTGAACAACAAGGAACTGAACAGCACAAATTACACGTGTAATCAGTTCAGGAATGCGTGTCCCCACACTGAACACCAACATGGAGAAAACCCTCGACCTTGGCTAGTCTACCCCCATTTACACAACTCTATCTAATAGAAGTCTTGCTAGTTCACATCATGCACGTACCAATTTGAGACCCCTTGAAAGATTCTTTTTATAGATGTCCTTACATCTGTGTAGGTAGCAGCTGCATGCTAAAATGACATCTCTGTAGCACTAACAGTACTTGCATCACTGGAGTACCTGGACTGAACATTCAAATTTTCATATCATTTTTCACTTTTCCTCCTATTATCAACACGTATTTGACAGCGATTTCTCTCATACTGTTCGTACCACTGTTGAAATGGTCTATATATATTTGATAACAGAAGTGTCCAAAAAATAACCCACTGCACATGTACTACTTTTTAATACATGAATATCAAGTTCACAATGATAGAATCCATGTATATGCAATTTGCAATGTGTGCATGTACCTACACATTTGTAGCTGCAACTTTATTGTGCTTTTTGTTTGCAAGATTTCTGCAAAGGCTCAACTAAAACCAACCCAATTTGTAAAAAAGAAAGAGTGAAGTTCAATGCAAATGTGTCAAACACAGAATAAGTAGATAAATATTATTATAGGGATATAAGTCATATTCTCACAACCAGCCACTTAATAAATACATTAGAAATACATGTAGAGAATAACTATATCTAGATGGGTGCTACAAAGCTAACTTCAGCTGCAGTGCTCAGCTTCAGAATAAATCCAGAACTAGATGAACATGTGTACAAGACATGACTTTAGGTAATATAATCAACTTCTCTAGTACTATGTACCAGTATACAGTATGGCTAGCACCATAATCAACTATTATCACATGTATACATACCTCTACCACTGTTCTCAACCAAACTGCAGAAGGGACAACATGCCATCAGAACATTAGAGACAACTATCAGATATGCACAAACATGTCCAAATCATCTACACTAGAATGGCAAGCATGGTGTCACATCAGTGAAGAAATGTCTTTTTCCAGTTAAGACCCACAATGACAAAATAGTGTGATGAGCAACAATCTAACCACTGCTCAACAATACAATGTATATAAACAGTGTGTATAGGCTGGGCTGAGCTTCATCAAGTTAATAGTTTGGTGACAATATCGCAAAATGCTGTGACAACAACCGATGGCTGGGAATACTTTTTCTGGCGATAATTTCATTTTTGCCACAAAGTTTTCCAACATTTGTACCTTTCGTATTCTCTCAACTATAGAAAGACTGAGATAAGCCTATAAGTTATGAAAGGAGTGAAATTTGACAATGAGCACAAAAACTGTTCAATGTATGATGAATTCAAAATATTAACAGAACTCGATCACAGCACACTGAGGCAGCATCCTAGAATAAGCATGCATACGCTTTACAATCAGCAGGAATGGATGTTTCTGCTATAAATAAATAAACACCTAACGCATATCATTTTCACCACCACAAACAAAATTTAAAACTTTTTAACCCTCAGATCTTTTTTTCAGCAAATCACCCTGTATAATTTTCACATGAATCAACATTATTTTTTGTCCAAAATGAAAACGGTGAAAAAAATTCACTGAGACTTAAATTCCTCAAAAAAGTGATTTAATTTCTACTTGAGAAAAGTGCTACAATTTCAAATCTATCACATTACTCGAGTAACTTTGTATATCACATTTGCTTTGTCATTTTAAAAGTAGATTAAGCATGTTCTTATCCAGTTTACTAGTACTATAACCACCATTCCTCACGCTTATAAATTAATACACATTTTATATGGAAACCTGACACCCTACATCTACTTGAGTGTTAAATTACCTCAATAATGTAAATCTCATGTATTATGCTGACTAAAGGGACTCTTACCACATTTTGCTTCTTGTTGCATTTATACGTATTTGGTTTGACAAGAAAGTATAAAATAATCTAATGTTTTCAATACAACACCTTACAAAGTCATCCGGAATGCTCACAAGAAACTCAACAGACTTAAGTATTGTAAAATGTACATCGACACAAAGGGCTGATTATTAAGATGAACACTACTATCAACCTCTTCAATAAGGTTGCAAAGGAAACTATTAGCATACATGTACCGTGACAACTGTTTTACCGACATTAGACAATTATGCCTATCAAAGGCTATGTCAACAGTGACATGAACATTATGCCTATACATGTAATGTAATATATATCCCTTCCCTATCACCAGCATGGGAGTTCTCTAGAATATACTTCAGTCCAACTGACTACGTGATCCTAAGTCTAAGAAATCTTACACAACTGAAACTTTTATTTAAGTAAAAACTTAAAAGATATAGTGTCTTCTATACAAATCTATTTCCGAGACTGTATAAAGTCTGAAGACGGGAGATGACCTCGACATTTTGGCAGACTGAAGCTTCTGTCTCTTTCATACTTTAAGATCATAATGGACTTAGAAATATTTGAGATATATCACACCCCCACCCCGGCCACCCCCCACACCCAAATGCCTTTTTTAAACTCCTCACAGCCAGGATCAGGACTGAGGAGCACCGCTGTTCTCCTCCTCAGGCTGTGAGGAGGAGACTGTGTCAGACTGCTGTTCTTTTTGACGACTGCTGCTCCATGTGAAACCGTAATTGCTCTCCATGCGATTCTGTCGCTGGACTTCTTTGATTTCTCCATCATTTTGACCCTGGGAAAAATAAATAAGAATGCTTAATCCTGATGCTACAGGAGAACAGTGTCATCCATATTGCTATCTTTGATTGTGGATTGCATCCCTACAATGCTGCAGTCGAACCTACAGGTACTTGAACCAAGAGTATTAAGAAATTTGCTGAACTTGTGCCGAGCAAAAAGCCTGATGTCGCAAATGCAACAATTCTTTATACAGCCTCCAATACATGTAGCTCGTCATTTGTATATTCAGGCAGTGACAAGTTAATTCAAATGAATTTTGGGACATACACATATGCATTCAAACAACTAAATAACATTATATAAATTTATACCAACAACTCAATTTGGGTTGGGTGTTCCTTTTGGGTTGGGTGTTCCTTATACTTTCCACGTAGCAAAAGCAAGAAGCTGAAGAAACAACAATGATCTATCTATGTATTACTTACAGAAAGTTATCTTTTATCCATTTTGATCAACTATTTATTTATATTTTCATCGACATGAGATGGCACACTATGTAAGGCTTACCAGTACGGCTATAACCATCTTGTTAAATGTGCTGCTGTCTTCGTCTGAAAGCATGTGGAGTTGGTCGTCATCATCTAAATAACCTGCTGTGATGATACGAACCTCGACCTTACGCCCTGCGAGAAATGCAAAGAAACCAGACATGATCAGTCAGTGTGTATTGAGAGAGCGAGCACATCATCCTGCAAGTTACTGACTACAGTGGAACCTCGGAAGTAATACCACCCATGAGACTGTTACAGACTGGTCTTATTTGCGAGGTGGTCTTATTTCTCTGAGACTACGAAAGATTGAAAACGCAGTTTTGGTACTGCTGGGAAGGGATCTGTATTCCAAACATTCTGGGGGGGGGGGGGTTCTTAATTCTGAGGTAGTCACTAAGAGAGGTTCCACTGTACATGGCCTATTTATTATCGGTGCTGCAGTGTCCTACCTAAAACTACACAATATAAGTCAATTATATTCTTTTCAACTCACAGCAAAGAAGTAGGGTGCATGCCTGTGTTCACAGCAAATTGCCTAATAAATTTACATGTACATGTAGCAACCAACTATACAACGCTCATTCCCCATGTATATGCTTATTATTAGTACGAAGGAAAGCACACAGCTAGCCAAATATTGGCACTCTATATAGATGAAGTTCAAGAAAAAGTTTCAAGAAAAAATGAAAGATATCTATTGTAATATCCTACCCTCCCAAAAAACAAACAAACAAACAAACAACAAAACATGGGCATCAAAACAGTGTCATATACAACCTCAGTCAGCTAATATGGATTTTTTTGCTGAAAACAGAACATATATTCATGGTGTCCTGTACAAGGCCATATATGGGCATGTACAATGTACACGATGTATGCAGAACACAAATGTTGCAACAAAAGGTAATCATTCATGGTTACACTTAGTAAGCGTTGGTACTAGTAATTAGCTGAAACTGAAAACCCCATGAGTGTAAGTTGTTATTCACAGAGAGATGTAGAGGTACCAAAGACTTCCTGTTGTGTATAATGCATAACAGGAAACCTGGGTGTTTGAAATATAACAATCATGCAACAAGGCATATATACATGCTTATATAGTATACAGTGAGTCTAAAATGACTGCAGATCAAAACACAACTATCACACATGTACATCATACACATGTACATCTATAAGGTTACCGGTACATGTACAGGCATGTTTGATTTGGGGGCAAAATTATCAGAATGTTTCGAAATTTTTGATCACTCACCATTGAGTCAGCACTTCAGAGGCACTATTCACGGATTAATTTTTAAGCCTTTCAGTGGCCCTATTAAAGTACATGTCTCATCTATCAGCATAGCAAATCACACAAACTGTTACAGATGCAGACAGCCATCACCTTTTCTCAGAACCATGTACTATACATGTACACAGAAAGACCATTCACCACAGTTTAGCCTCAGGACAGTCTAATAATTAGTTTGTGGTGACATCTGCAGGCACACAGAGTGACGCGTTTGCAGCCGTCATCCAGAACGCCTACAAACAGCACACACCTGAAGGCAATACCTTGATTTGTAAAGATGTCACAGCACGAACTAGCAAGACTTCAAAACACTGACAGTTAAACGCGGCCTGCAATATTAGCCATGATTAGCTGCACATAAAATACTTAAACAACAATCGAAAGTTATGTTGAGACTCCTTTATTCTGACGTGATGAGGATGATAGATCCTACTGTATTTTTTGAAGATATCGCAAAAAGATATGCATGTAGTAACGAAAAAGTTCCAAAACAAGAAAGAAGCAACCAGAAGCAGAATTCCAACCATCAGCTGGAAATCATAATTTCCAGGCAATTGTTGGAATTCATTCGTCGTATATCAGATGTTATCCGGTCGCCTGATATATGAGGCGGATTATTAATTATTTTATTTACTTGCACAAACAGAGAGAGGTTGACATGATACACTGGCATTAGACACTAATTGAAGCACAAGGGGGTTAGCAAGTTAGAACAAATTCACAAACTAACCAGAACTATAGCTACTGCTATATATTATAACAGGCAGAACTTCGCACCATGCTTTCCAACACTGACTGGTAGGACATTTTACCTTGACTATCCAACCCCGCCTTCTGCAACTCCTTCTTGATTCCGTCTTCTAATTTTTTCTTCTGGGCCGTTGCTGCAGCTGATGTTTGATCAGCTGCCGACGTTGTGTCAGATTTCGATGACTCGCTCTGCTCATCTGTAGTGGCAGCAGCATCCTTAGTCGCTGGAATCGTCTGGTGTCGGATTCGGACCCGAACCCGATGCGCCTCCTGTCCTTGTTTCAAACTCCCCCGAAACTGTCCTACATGTTCCTTTGGTGGTTTCGGAGATTCTTCGTTGTCCTCTGCTATCGATGGATCTTTATCCCCAACGATGCTCCCCTTGTTCCCTTCTGGCCCCGCTGAGGCTGTCTCTTTGTCGGTATCTGGTGACCTCTTCACGGTGTCACCCTCAGCGTCATCATCTTGTGATACTGTAGTAGAACTCTCTTTGCTGTCATCATCTGTCGCCTGTGATATATCACCTTCATCACCGGATGCTGCCTTATCACTCTTCTCTGAAAATCACATACCTTATAAAACATGCCGTACTTCCAGCACCCACCACTAGTAGTAGTAGTAACAACTCTTAACCCAACCTTAACTGCTGTATTCAGCTTAATAGATGTGAAGTGCATGTGATGTTCACTGCAAGGAGTTGTGTGCAATGTCCACATCTAATAATTTTAATGATAAAACTTGCCAGCTAGTACCTACAATCCAATTGTATGTATGTGTATACATGTATATTGTGAGGAACCACATGCACCTTTGTTTACAAGAATTTCAAGCGGCAATTAATAATGTATGCATGTGTGATTGTGTGGTGACCAAATGACTTTACTGTTTCTTGGTGATGTTCTGATATTTTATCAGGAACTTGCTGTGAATTTGTCCTTTAGCTGTTGTGGTATGTTTGCTGCTGGAGGGACATGCATGTCTATTAAGAACTACGTTTCTACAAGAATGATCATGCTATAGTCTACAATCAGATGGTTGTGGCTTTAATGATTAACAAAGAATTTGATGGTTGCTGAGGCATCAACATGTACATGTACCTCCCACAACATACAACTGGTAACAACTTTAACCTAGCTTTAAGTACATGTACATATATATACATGTATGTACATGTATGTCCAATAACTAGACAGTCGTTTGCTGTGCAACGCGATGGGGCATCCCGGTTGGCCCCAAAGTACCAATTATAACACTCCGGGAATGCATTTTTGAGTTATTTTTGCCCAAAAAAGGGCCACAACTTGGTAG
>JAAUYG010250140.1_pt1 | contig 22766 bp, 20 predicted proteins | sample 7278091 | NCBI WGS metagenome assembly JAAUYG01 (sample SAMN14350201, study PRJNA611818) | marine sediment metagenome | isolation source: surface marine sediment (0.6m) | place: French Polynesia: Moorea | collected 2018-08 | reverse complement strand
TTCCTAAAATTTTGGTAAAAATTGGTCAGTAACTTTTTGCGTAATCTTGATGACACACAAACAAACAAACTAACCGAAGCAAAAACATAACCTCCTTGACGGAGGTAATAAGATGCCTAAATCTTACGTAAATATAAGTTGTGATATTAAAACTAGAATAACACCTTGGGTGTGGGTGTGGAATAAAACCTAGGGGCTAGGTGGGGGTGAGTGGGTGACATGTCACACAAATGGATTGACAGCACCTGATAGAGACATATAACGCCTACCCAACTTAGTCTGGATAGGCAGAGAGTAACACTGGGATGCTGTTTAAATTAGCACCCATCATACCCATTGGCAAGGCTAAATTAGCTCTCTCTATCAAATGTGGCTGACCAGTTTAATACAATCCAAATATTGCGTGACATCTAAAATTGTAACCACTGTCTGTGTAATACTTAAAATTAGGACCAACAGGCTTACCCAAAAAGGTGAAAAGGACACCCTTTTCAGCGGCATGTCCATAGTGTTCCTTTGCCCTAAGTTACATCTCCCGGCCGGGGTAGGATGCCTTCAAACTGTACTTAAACATGTTAAAGAGGGATATACATGTATACTGGTTATGTTTGAACTTATTAATTGTATTATTGTTAACAGGCAAATTCCTGTACTATTCTGTGCACATGAACATAAAATTCATGTAAATCATTAACCATAGATGTGTGATGAAAACAGTGAAGTACTATTAAGCATGTATGCAACCCTGTGAGAAGTGTCCAATGTCACAGCAAGTATCATAAGAAGAAGCATGATTCATTGTTGATGTTAATATGCACCTGACTTAGTAGCATTCACAAAATTCCTCCCTTGGAGTAGACTGCCTTAGTCTTAAGTGTGAGCCTGAGGGCAGAATTCCCTATGAGTAGGGGTGTACGCATTCAAGTCCATCTACACTTGTGAATGTTGTAGACTTGATCAAGGCCACCTTTAAAGGTACTTTTGGTAATTTGTATAGATTGGCGTTTGAATACATGCACCCAGGGCATGCCGTACTTTCCTTGTGGTGTGTCCGCATGGCGCAGGGACATTTCTAGTTAATGTTTTTTTCATCGGCATCTTTACATGGCCATTACACTGGTACATGCATGGTTTACTGTGTCAAGGATCATCTTTAACTCAACTAGTATGACTGGACTAATTAATGGAACAAACCCAGGTCAAAACTATAAGTTATTTAATAAAGTATTGTGCATAGTTGTTGGTGGCTAGTTGCAGCATACATTTATGAATACCGTTTGTTCCTACAACATAGATATAGTAAATAACTCTTTTTAGCCATGCCATGAGGACTAAATTGGTACATAATCTATGCACAGCTTGTGAAAACAACCTTTGAAGTTCAGTGATCCAGCCTTGAGAGGGACGTCTCTGTTTCTTGGCCAAAGTGGTGTCTCAAAACCAAGGTGGTCTTTCGTAGCAAGGAACCAAAGAACATTTGGACTAACTGCCATGATGAGTAGTCGCTTACTTATGAATATCTAAATTAACATCGGTCACTGGTTACAAAAACACTAATTGGCTCATGGCTGTAATTACTCAGTGGTTATTGTTGGCTGGCTGCAACTATTCTGATATTTGTCAAGTAGAAGGATGCAGACGTTTCAAGTCTTGAACGTGTTTCCTTTTGTTAAATGTGCTGCATCGGTAATTTTCTTGTATCAAATATTTTTCAGAAGTTTTGATGAGTTGCGGGTCACCGATCTATGAAGATGATGGTCTGCCCCTGCAGTAGTACTAGTTATGGATTCTGATTTCCTCTGGCCTGGCCAGAACTCTAGCACTTCCTTCATTGTCCCAGACTCTCAGGAAGAATCCGAGTTTAGCCAAACCAATCTGTATAACAATCTGACAGCTCTCACGCCAGCCAATGCTTTAACAACGGAACAGGTAGGCATAGCTCAAAATGTTTAAATACAGTATATATATGATTAGATATGTATGGATATAACATTTATTTTAAGTAGCCATGGAGCATGGTCATTTTAGTAATACCCTCCAGCAGCCCTCCACATATTTAATTATGTTTCATGTACTACTGACGGTACAATAATAAAACATTAATTTTAACTTACTACCAGTCTTGCATTGTCTTTTCAAACTGTTTACCTATTTCAGACTCAATGTAGGTAGCTTGTCCACTTTTCTTTTCACATCTCTTTGAGTTTAGGATTTGTGGTATAATCCTGAAAATTCAGAATTAAGTACATCTACACAATTTAATAAGAGGGATTAGAAATATTTGCATGCCTGTGTGATAACAGTTTCTTTTCTGCAGTTATAATTGCTATAAATTCTGATAGCTTATATGTAAGGGTTGTTTTGTGTTTGCTTCCGGTAGCAAATAGATAAGCAAAGTGAAACTGGACTCAATCCATGCAACACTGACGTGATGCCAGCCACCAAGAAACTGCCTCGTCGAGTTGTCAATGGAAGTGGTGTGGATCCGGGTGACAATGTGGGAAATCCAGGTGACTGCTGACTCCATAAAGTTACTTTATATCATAGATTACCCAGCTGGGTGCTATAGATAGAGTTAATATATACTTACCTTATACTCTACATATATTACTGTCTTAGATGCAAGTTTTTTGCTAGTAATACTTTAAACCCTGACAAAATGCATAACATGTAGCTGCCATTGATTGCTTGTAAAACTAGTGGCAGCACATTTGTATTTATTAATTATTACATTTGGTTCTCATCAGCATATATTGCAAAATGTAGAATTGCGGCATTGTGAGGGTTATATATGCATAAAGGGTGAAACTTGTGTTAATTTACATTTTCTCTTGTCTTGTCTTTGTGAATTACCAGGCGATAATGTTCAACAGCCGAGTGATTCCTCAGGAAGTACTGGGAGTGGTAGTGGAGTCGGTCAAGCTGGACAGGGTGGAGGTGCTGGTGCGGGGGGTGATGGAGGTGATGGGAACAGCGGGGGAAGCAGTGGGCACCAGGAACCTGATGAAGAAGAAGAAGATGAACAGCACATGGAACCAACACCTCCTAGTACAACAACTTCTAATTCAAGGTATTCAGTTGTTTATCAGATTTTCGAGTTTTAAGCGAAACACTGAATTGGCTGGTGAAACCCTTATCTTTGAAGCAGTAACTACAAGTGTGTGTACCTATCTTACTGATTAGTAATACATGCACTGCTGTTCTGTGCCAGTTTGGAATTTAAATAATACGCTGCTTTAAGATTTGCTTGCCATCTCAGATCATTGGCATATATTCTGTATAATAGTCTTTGTGAAAATCTCTAGCTGCACATAACATCCGGACTTACCTGTCACTGATCACTGTTCCAGCGGGAGCTCGGTACCAGATCTGGTGAGACCTGCAGCCTCTGCAGTGACCCCACCCAGGAGATATCCATTACCTGGAGGTATGCACTAATAGTAGCACTATGCAAGAGTCTCCGGATTATCCCATTAAAAAGTATGGGGTTTATGCGGACCTGAAAAGATATTGAAAATATGTTGGGGGGGGGGGGGGTGGGTATAAAAAGAATTATATACCTCGTAGTGGGGGAGGGGGGTGGGCAAGGACAATGTATCACAGTACATGCCTGTATCGCGAGAAGAATTAAAATATATTGTAATATATACTCTAACTGGACAGGCAATGTAACAGTTACTAGTTTTGCATTCCATAATGTAAATTTTTGAGCTTGATCTTTTTTTAAAATAATCATGTATGCAGGAGATACTGTAAGAGTCTTTGATTGCTTATTGAAAACCAGTATGCCAAAATTGTTTTTCTTTACAGAGGAAGGGTCTCCAGCCCATGGGTCTGAAGATATGCCGGGTATAGCTGGTATGCCACCACAACAACCTATTGAACTCAGGTACTACTTGAGCAGGCTAGGTACAGATTAGAGAGCATGTTTGTCTAATAAAGCTATATGATGTATTGCATATATGGATGCATAGATTTTCCATGAACTGTTAGTATTACAGTTTAACAGTTAAAGTGGCTGTTTTGAACTAATAAATTTAAAATTATACAGTGGTATTTTGAAACTAATAAGTTTAAACTTATACATTGGTATTAATTTTGAAACTGTTTCAGTGAATCTGAAGGGGGTATCAGTGATGCACCAACAGCTATTGTTAGTGACACAGAAGGTCATGGACAGGTCATAGGTCAAAGAGCATCACTTCAAAGTCCAGGTAAGTACATTTATTAAAAACAGGTTACTTGCAAATAATATCCCTTTACAATATATTTATGAATCTGGATTTTATATAATTATCTCACTGATTGATTAAGCCATTATAGACTCTGTCCAGTAGAACCTCTGTCTTGAAAGACCATCCCATTGGCCACAAGAATGTGGTCTTTCAAGACAGGTGGTCTCTGGTGACAGGTTCGATTATATTGAAATGTAGGTCCTTTTTGCCATAAAAAATGTGGTCTTACAAGACAGGTGGTCTCTCATGACAGTGGTCTCTCAAGAAAGGTTTTAACTGTATTTAAATGTCATGTGACTGCAGCCCCATTTCAGTTTTTGCTTTACACACGATGTGGCGTAGTTTAATGCAATTTGAAAATTTATCTCTTCAGATGCCCCAAGCCAGTCCCTACCAAGCCTTGAGAGTACCCATGATCCTGTTGCTCTCAGCAGTGCTGTCAGCACTATGAGTTCATTGAGTAGTTCTGGAGATAGCACAGAACCGCCCCGGTAAGTTAAAATAGAATATGATAGTTGTAATTTGTAATTTTTGCCTAGTGATTGTAAAAGAATCACACTGATCACACTACGGTCTGGGGATCAGGGGACACATTTAGCACTCTTACATTTTAGATACATTCTTAAACTGGCCATCTGAGAAAATGACCCAATGATGTAGGTGACAGCACAAATTCTCTGTGTCAAACTGGTCTTCGTCAACAGTTTTCAAATTGCAGTGTGCTGTCTTCTCTGTATGCCAAGTCTACTGTGAACGGTATTGCATGTGTAACTCCATTGTGTTTTATCACGTGACATTATCATTTTAGTTCCTTGAGAAAAAGGCCCCCTGGTCGAAAGCTGCAGAGTGAGACCAAGAGACCCCGAGATGACCATTCAACATCTTCCACCTCTGAAAGCCGCAGCGCAACGTCAACTAGTGGCACAACACCCTCTAAAACAAGTGACACGTCCACAGACAAAACCATGGACACCTCTGGAGAGCGGTCGCATGAGACTTCTGGAGATCCTGAAGATGCGGATGTAGCTGGATCACAGGATCTGTTTGGAGAGGAACCGGGTAAGTGTGCCCTGTAACTGAAGATCCTTCTGAGACATAATTATTGCTTGCCTCAGATATTGATAGTGGTCTCCATTACCGTAATGCCCGAAGCACCTACTATCTGATGTGTAGTATTGTGTACCTCAAATATAGCATTAGATTCATGTTTCTAGCATGCACAGAAGCGACCACTCGGAGCAGGAATGCTGCACTCCAGATATTCACAAGTCCATCTCCCACCTTAAAACAAAGTTTTGACAATTGAATCTTTGGATTGTGGAATACATGTACTAGAAAAGTGATCTTCTTCGTTTGTTCTCACACTTACTATTGAATAATTGCCAATAAAAGTAGCCACCCCCAGAAAAAAATAGGGTTCAGAAAGCTATTTTGTGGCCATTTTCTGATGTCATATAAGGGAAACACAGGCCCAGAGCCCAGAACAGCCCAACACCCAGTCACTCTGGGCCTATAGAAACTACCTCCAACCACCACCACCTCAAAACCACCACTGCCTGACTAGCTAGACAGCCCCTTCACTGTATTCTGGGCATCTGTATCTCTTGCCCCATGCACTGGATTGTAGCAGGGAAGCTGTGTATCCAAACAGATCTGAGCTGAACCTGGGGGTAGTTAACATGGTCACATGGGAGCAAAGGTAATTTTACTGGATACCTGAGAATTACTGACAGTGGTCAGTAGCTGCCAGGGTTTCAGCTGGGCTTGCCTGCCAGGTATCACATACTATCAAAAACATTCCACAATTTATATTATAATTATTACAGAAAGAGCAGGTCCCCTATCTTATACTCCTGTGTGTCAGGTATGAACTGCTCTTCCTAAAACTTTCTGAATTTCAAATTGCTGCTGCAGAGCCTAAAATAAACATCCTGTATGGGCTGCACAGTGCTCTCCTCCAACTGTAGGTGGTGATGTTTCCCATACGTGACATCACACACCTTCTGGCATTACAGAATTTTTGGGGCAGACCTCAATTTCTGCCGACTTTGCCCCTAAATAAATCAGGCATGGCTGCAATAGGAATTACTTTATAAGTGTTACCTTGATCATAAGTGATGATAACTAAATCAATATGCAGGACTTTTGCATTGTCAGTTGGAATATAAAACTCAGGTGGGAGATTGATTTTAAAGGCTTTAATACCTAAGGGCTCGAAGAAAAAAAATATATCAGAAAAAAAACTGCAGACATTGACATCTTCAACAACCTACTGATACAGCAGTAAGTAATATAGTAATAATTTCCACTCCATTGTCCCTGTTTTAGAAGAGAGCTCCCAGCATGGTGGTAGAGGTGAAGACGCCAGTCAGTCTGGCTACAATGCCCCAGGTAGCAGCCAGACAAAGTCGGGGAATGATGGACAAGAACGCCATGTTTCCACACCATCGGAAACCATAGGTTCATTGCAGCTATCTGGTCAGCCCATGCTGGGACAAGATACATATGATGACAGGTTTGCCATTGGATGTGTTACCAAAATACTAATAACAGTTTATATTACATTACAAGGATGATACTGTGCTATATTTTTATGCACCTGCTGCTACAGGTTACTATCTGTATAAGGCATAGTACCAATATCAGGAGCCCAGCATACATAGGTATTACTTTTACATATATTTGGTTTTGATTTCCTCTGCCAGTATACCTGTATTAGAAACCTCTGTTTAATGTGCTTCTTTCAGCCAATCGCTGAGTCTCATTCCACCATCCCTGGATGTGTTCGATTCTGCCCCAAGACTTGTCCCAAGTTCACCCACTCCACTTGAACGAAGTAAGCATTGAATATTATGGCAATATCATGTACTATCTTGTTTGGTGTGAGCGACACTAGTTGATCAAAACTATATCTTACCCATGGCTGTATCCTTTAATAGTTAGACATAGACACATACAAATTATAAAAATCATCTTCAGCATAAAACTATGTGTTAACATATGGAAGGTCTTGTCCACTTTGAATATTTAGATTTCGTTTAACATTTTAAAAAGTGTCTAGTCATTTCTTTCCTTGGTATTGTACCTATCAGTTTACAAGATATAATTCATGCCATTTCAAAAAGATTGGGAGTTCTTGGAATAATTTTGAGCAATGGGTATATTATGTGGCATTCTGCATTAATATATGGATATTGCTGCTTGTGCAATGTGTTGCATAATACTGTTATGTGATATTTGTGTCTGTGTCTCACAGTGACATCATATGTGGCTCAGTTTGCCGGGACAACTGATGGACAGAGACACTCCCCCAGAAAGAAAAGAGTACAGGACCCAGCGGAGAACTGGATGGTAGGGTAGTTTGTTGCCGGCTTGGGCAGACAGTTATTCTTATCAGTTACTCTAAAAAGACTTTTTATTATTATAAATAAACAATATACCATTGTCACTCTCTTTTAAGGACACTCTCTTAGAGAGGACACCCTCTAGGAAGGACACACATTCTTGGCAGGAAGTACTATGAATATATGTAATGCTCCCTCTCACCAAAAGATACCTGTATAATGACAGAATTATTTCACAGCAGGGGTGTCATTAGAGGGCAACTAGTGTAACTGTTAGAAACTGGCATCTTTGTTAGACACTTTGTGTAGAGATGTTGAAAGGCTGGTATCTGGATAAGGATAGAATATAAATATATCCAATGATCCCTACCACCTATTTAACAACAATTATTACACATATACCAAAGCTTCATTTGAAGGCAAAATTACAATCTTTAGGTCATACAGCTGCATTGAAATGCATTAACCTTTAGGCTGTTCTCTGGCTGTTCTAGAATAAAAAGCCCACACAGCCTGCCCCTCGAAATCGTCCTCCACCACACTTGTCTGATTCTGGCGTGAGTCTGCCAGCAAATCAGACTCGATCATCATCATCATCTGTATCAAGCGGGTTTGGCGGCCCAGGATCTGAAATCGGACAGGTATTAGTATTGACAGTTTGCATTTATAATAAAGGATATGTAGTGCCCTGTACATATCACGTCTTCCCTTCAGAGTAGTGGGGCATTGGTCCAGGCTGGGCATTGTCCAGTTTAAACCTTCCTTCACTTGTCACCTATACCTAATGTTCCTTGGCCCAGTTTAGTTACAAATGCATAAGAAAGCAATCTATGATCATTTCATTTTTTGAGCCACATATATAAAACATCTGATTCTGTGACAGTTTTGCAATGATACAATTAAATTATACTGGTACTGGGATTTATGTTGTAAAGCCGCACAATTAGGGAATTTGTGCTTAAAAATAAATATTATACCTTTAAGATTTCTTTTGTCCTGTTTTCCATTATAGGAATGGCAGCATTATGCCTGGTCCCTGGAATCCGCACAGAGGTCAAAGTCGGAGTCCCCTTCAGTCTCTGGAACCAAGTCCCCTGGTCCTGAGAGCAGTCAGATGGAGGTTGGTGACACCTGCTTCACAGGCGGGAGGCTGTGGAAATGAATACCAATACAGTGGTCCTTATCTTAAAGGCCACTCACCAAAGAACGCCTCTGATGAGGACAGAATTAGTTGGTAGCAAGTACCATGAGTGTATTTAATCCTCCCTATAATAGCAAAGAACAGCTCTCTAATGACAGATTAAATTATTTTGTAGAAGGGGTGTGCCTATTAGAGGAGGGGGGGGACCAATCTTAAAGAGATATATTGTGTTCAATTATCAATTTTGCATTGATATAAAAATTACACTGATCAGTATTTCAATTCTTTACAGAAGTATTGTACTTTAAATGCAAGCGAAATGTACTTTCTCTACTTTTGAGATGTGGAAACATGAAAGAATCATGTTGTTTTATCTGTTCTGACTTGTGGAATTACTTCTTATGGCATAAATAGATCCCGCAACTTAATAAAGACCCCGTAACTTTTAGTACCGGTAATATATTTTGACAAGAGATTCTTGTTTCACATACCCAAGATGTTTTGCCAAGTCCTGTGCAATATTTTTTATGTAAAAATAATGAAGCCTATTATTGTGAACCAGGAGTCCCAGATTGCTAACAGTGTACAGCTGCTGAAGAGAATGGCTGGTGAAACTCCAGGAAGCGCAGAGAGTCGTAAGTTAGATGGTTTCCTATATATTTACTACTACAATATATTACAGTCTAAACTATGCAGAAACATTCAGTTTGTCTACTAAATACTTGCAGGGTTTTACAGTGAAACCTGTCTTGATGGAGCACTCTCATGAAAGCACATCTACAGCACTAATCCTGGCTGAAGAACTGATATGTTTCAGTGTATTTGAACCGGTTATATGAGACAACCTTTCTTGCAATACCACATTTAGCAGTTAAGATAGGTTGTACTGTATCTGTGGGTTACAAAGATGCACCAGGGAAGAACTATCAGCCAGGCCTGGGAACCACCAAGATGGTTCAATAGAACGCACACTGTTTGGGGCATTTTGCCCTTTACTGAACAGTCTGAACTTCTAATATCATAGAGTGATTTTACCCGGGGTATGTTGAATTATTTGGTTGGAATTTTAATTTTTTGGGTCTGTCATTTCAGAGTCATCAAGGTCAAGTCGTTCCAGAGGAAATATTCACTCTCCTAAACACAAGCAGGGCATTGCAGAAATAGCAGAGCGACTCAGTGTGGACAGACGTCTTGGCTCCAGTGGTCCGCAGGAGGGCAGCCAAGGGCGGGGTTTGCACTCTGGTGGCAGTCAAAGTGGCTCTCAGGCACAGGAGGTTGCTGGGGGTTCTCAAGGTTTGCTCCTATGATCACTTGAGTTAAGGAAAAGCATATTAACATTCAGTTTTGGATTAAGTTTGCTGCAGTTATAGAGAAATTGACTTACAGGCAAAATTAAGACTTTAGTTATTGCTTGGCAGTAAGTAAGGCTGCAGTAAAGTAATTTCTGCCTCACAGGATGCTGAGCCATAAAGAAACTTCAGAAGAAATGACTGTACTTTATTTCAGGTACTGCACAGTTTGCTTCCTACATGTATTAAAAAATTCATTACATCATGGTCTTCCTACGCAGTTGTGCTTCATGAACTCCAGCTCTCTAGCTGCATAGTCTAAAGTATGTGTTGTTCTGGAGGAAAGCAACATGACTGTAATACAGGCTTACTTAATAGCAGATTTGCAATTGAAAGCCAATCTTTAAGGAATTAAAAGTGGTTTTAAATTCTGTTTCCATATTGACCACACTTCCAGAAGCGGAGATAGGCACCCAGGATCTGAATCTCAGGTTCTCCCCGTCTCAGTCTGAGAGTCAACATTTAGCCCTCGCCGCAGGTAGGCTGTACACTGGGATATTTGCGGCACTAACCAACACCTTCCTTAAGTTAAACTGACCTGTGTGGTATAAAGAGTTAAACCTGTACAGGATAAACTGTTCAACAAAATGTTTGAAACTCCCATTCGGTAAATCATACAAATATCGTTCACATGTGCTACACAGGAAAGATAAATTTTAAAAAAAAATTCACTCTGGGGGAAATCATACATCTCTGCAGCCAACAACAAATTTCAAATTGATGGTATGAAATTGCACATTCTGCATAATAATTCTGTAGATATCAAATTAAGATCTTGTGTATTATTAAGTTGTGGCCAGTTTAAACATTGTCATTAAATTTAATATATTTGGCGTCACTTTCAGTGAGCCAGTCCCAGTCTTCACAACCTGGCCAGCCAGAGGCTTCAGAAGTGGATCAGCTTAATGTGTCTGAAAGTCAGCCTCAGAGTTCCAAACCTACAAAACTGCAGAAATCCCCGACCAATAACATAAATAGTGACTCTACAGAGAACAGCAAATCATCTGGCAGTCCTCAAGGTAATTGGTTTGGTACTGGTGGTTTTTGTTGTTTTTTTCGTACTGTGGATGCTCTACAGGTAGGAGAGCTGTATTTTAAGAACACTCGTGGGACCATGGGTTCTGAAATATCATAATTGGTAAATGGCGTTAAGGCTTAGACAACAGTAAGGCACAGCATGTTAATTTAGAACCCTGAAAGTGAGCCAAGTCCTACATTCAATAGTTATAAAATAGGGACCAATGTGTTTCTGTTACTCTGCAATTCCTGGAAGAATATACAAGAAATGTATGATTGGGTCCCTTATCATGTGCATTTGTTAGTGGACTGGCGAGCTGTTTTGGATTGAGGGCTCCTGTATGTATGTATACAGGCATGGCAATACTGATGACTGTATGTCTAGAAGATACTGATGATGGCATGGCTAGAACTTTCAGCATGAATGTTTTTGTTTCTTCTGTTATTAAGACAATACCATATATTACACACAGCCGCTATTGATGATATCAGTACTGCCATTCAAAATATAAATATTAACGATTTGTTTGGAAGATACTAGTGATAAAAACTTAATATATTATAGGTTCTATGTTGTTAGGCTCCATGCTACAAGATTATTAGTGTATTTTGGTGGTGGTTTTGTTTCTCTGCTGGCTTTGATATATGTCAGGTCAGTGTATAGTACACCCCCCCCCCCTTCTTTTGTCGTTGCAGAGTACCACTTAAGTTTACCGAAAGAAGGCAACCTGTTGAAGCCAACTCGTGTTATGACTCCTCCTCCCAAACTTAAACCAATACAACAGGAAACTATGTCTGATGACGCTGCTAAGACCTTGCATGATGATAATGACCATATCTCAGATGCAAAAAGGCAGGTCTTTTAAACTCTGAATATGTGCAATGACCAGCTGATATTTCTGCATAAACATTGATATTCCAATCAGATTTCTACTTTCTAAGTTTGTTGCATCTTGAAGAAAACTTGCAGTATAGGTCTAAGTTTGTTGCATCTTGAAGAAAACTTGCAGTATAGTATAAGTTTAATTCTTATTATAATAAGTAAGTAAAACTGATTTCTATGATTGAAACACACATATGACAGTTAGGTAGCATGGACAGTGAGCTGGACTAACTCTATATCGATACATGAAGCTGTGGTTATAGTTAGTATCGCCAGTGGTTATTCAATGTCAGGCATTTGATGTTACAGTTTACGTAGAATAAGTGTACAGCTGTAAAGTTACAGAAAAATGGCAGACTGAGGTGTTCCCTTCATGGCTTTCTCCTTCTGTGTCGACAGGTTTGGTGGACCTCCACAACTCACTCTGGACATGATTGTGTCACAATCCCAGGACACTGAACCAGTTGGATTCACTCTGGATCGTAGGGGCACAACTATATTTCTTTATATTTACTCAACTCTTGGCATTAAGTATCTATGGACAGGGAATACAACTTCACAGTACTCCTAGATGGGATTTTCACATAGATAATTATTAAAGCTTTGATTAACTTTTATCAAAACTCCTTGATTTAGAGTTACATTTAAATTACACTTAGGACTTGAATATTTGTGAGCGCTGTTACATTAACCTCTTCGCAAATAGATTTTCCAGACGTGAATGTGTATTCTCTTTTTGGACTGTTTTATCAATCCCATTGACTACATAAGAAGGTCTTTTTGTTTTAATGTACAGTGTACAAGTAAAATTATTAAAGGAAAGGAAACCTGGGCTGGGACAGTTTTAGAACAATTGTGTGTGTGTTCTGTCATGCCAGTGGTATTGTTCTGTAGGCGTTGTGTCAATTTAAATATACTGTATGGGATGTTTCCGGGTGTTAGGTCCGGTAGTGGATTCACAGCTGGAAGCAGACTCAGAGAAAAATTCAGCACCAGTGTTACCTAAAGCCAGGGAAACAAGACATGCCAAGGAACAGAAAGAAATGGCCTCCACTAACTCCAACAAGCACAGGTAACTATAGTCGAGTGACTCAGTTCCATTTTGCACTACTGTAGATTGGATATGGATGGATACCACTGAGAGGGACCACTGTGTGGATACAGTGGTCCCTCTCTTAGTGGTCACTCTCTATAGAGGCCAGTCTGGTGGGGCAATATTTTGCCACTAATACTATGACTCCATTCTTCCTTTTGCCAAAGGTCACCTGTCTTAATTTGGTCACAGTTTCTTGGAAAATAGGGTCGCCATATTAGACAGAGACTACTGCATACAAAAATTTAGTGGAACCTCTTGGACTTGTGATGCATTATACTGTCATGTTTGATTTTGTTCTAAAATGAAAATAGGAAAAATGGCAAATACTGGCATTCATTGCCTGTGGTATACGTGACTGGCAGAAAAATGGTAAATGGTTTGAATTTCAGGAGGTTTATTGTGTTAATTTCTAGCACTGGAGACCCTTACGAGTTCTCGGAAACACAGGAGTACAAGAATGCAGTGCGGTCGCCACTGAAGCAGCAAGGTCCACTGAGTCCCAAACACAAACCGGACACCACAAACAGTTCACCACACAATCCTGTTCCACAAACTGCTCCAAAGTCAAAAGGCAAAACACGAGGTGGCCGAGGTAAAAAGAAGCCTCTTGGAACTGGTGTAGATGAACTGATATTGAGAGGTTCGGATATGTTGGATACTGCAGGAGGACGTCCGACAGCACCAACACAAACTGGAGTCAGCCCGCTTCGGGCTAGCAATACTGAGTCAAATCCTGTGAGAGGTGCTGGCAATCTACAGAGAGACACACCTGCAGGTCCTAGTGAAGCACACAGCATTCCCGAGGGCAGTCAGATGGATCAGTCCTCCATTATCCCCCCAACTCCGGCATTACCAGAGACGCCAGCATCGAGACACAGCAAGAAAACTACACGCGCCCGCCGGAAGCCAGCCCCACCACTACATTCGTCTAGCTCGGATGTGGAAAAACATCCTGGGAGTTACTCTGAAAAAGCTCCTGAACCTGCTCCAATGTACCGTGGCCGCCGGAATCCCGGCGGTGCCCAGAGAGACAGGAGCCACCCTTGGCATAGTCAGCCAGGGGAGAGAGCTAACCCTACGCTGGAGGGAGTCACCCAGCCAGAGGCTACAGCCTACTCTGAGGGTGGTCATGTGCCAAGGCCTGGCCAGGAAGCCGCTGACAGGTTAGGTGTTTGTTTAATCATAAGAATGTTTCCTTGGTAAACATTTGTATGTCAGTTATGATTTTTCTTCAATCTAACTCATCTATAAATAGTTGATCATAGTTGATCTTTTAAATATCCTTAAATTGTTGCAAAAGACACCACTGTCCTTGTATCGATGTACTAAGCATGTCCCGGCTGTTTGTGGCACGCTACTGTGTCAAGGCTTTAATGTTTCCTAGTCATGTTCTTATTCAGACCCGCTCCACCATCCCAGCCTAGAATGACACTGGAGGAAGTGTACCACTCCATGGATACATCAAACCCAGCCCCAGCACAGGTATAGTGTGTGGCCCTGCCAGCAATATAATTGTAAGACTGCTGACCATGACAGTTTTGGAGTGACAAATTTATTTATTTTCAGTGAAATGATAGTCACATTGAGCATTTCTTTATCATGTTGTATCAGCATAAACAACTCCTGGGCTGATTAGTTGTGGCTACCTTCCATATCAGTTAAATACATTGAATATACCAGCCACTGCTAATAAAATACAACCTGTGTTTGTTTGGACATAAGTGGAGTTGTCACACAGTAATCAGCAACTCAGTAAGTTTGCAGAAGAAATACATCAATATACTAATACAGTGCAACTGCAAAACCAATCACTACCTTGAGGTTCTTAGTTATCTAGAGCAGCACATTAGTGGTTTACATGTATTACATACAAACTGTTAGAAAATGTGTTCTTTTTAGCCTCGAAAAGGACGACAAGCAGGTCAACAAGGTCACCACACTCAACCTTCTGGCTCCCACTATCCTCCTGGCCATGGCGTCATGCCCCATTTTCCAGCGCAAGGCCACACCTCCCAGTTCCCAGCCCAAAGCCACATGCCATACCAAGGCCCAGGCTATCCAAGCCAGTACCACGCTCAAGGTCCGGTCAGTCGGTACCCTGGTATGAGTCCAGGGGGTGGCCAGGTACAAGGTCCAGGGAGCAATCCGGGCCAGTTTCATGAGCATGGTGGGTTTGGAAATCAATACCAGCAAGCTCAAGTTCCCCCAGTGCAGTTTCCTAGCCAGGGAAGTACCGCCCAGCCATCTGCTCAACAAGCCCGTCATATCACTCCCAATGTATGTACAACTGTTAGTAGCATATCGTTTAATATTTTTTTAGTGGCTGATAAAACATATAAAATATGCAGCCATCTATATGCTAGCAGTTTTAGAAGGAAATAATGTATTTTGGCGCCAGAAAAAGCCAGGCATGTATAGACATCTAGTATACTCTGTGCCTTGTCTTTGGCAAAAAAAAATCTAAAACTTTGCAATACGTTTCATAGTATTGAAGTTAAGCATAGGCCAATGTTTGTACATTACTACATGTATGTCATTTTAATAGGTTTGTGTTGATTATACAATATATTACCGGCAAGTGACCCTTGCATGTCTGACATTTGAAATAGGTTTGAGCTCTTTTAGTCCAGCTACATCTTAGCATGATTTGATATACACATCGTATTTATGTGTGTATTACAAAACTTCTGCATATCTAACTCCTTGCATTTGGAGAATATTTTACTTTGGAGGTTTTATTTTGACGCATATTTACAGAACTCCATGGACCTGTCTGTTCCGGGCAGTCAGGTGCCACGTCGTGTGACCACTGTCAAGACGTGGATGCTGAGGACGATAGTACTGTCGGAGGAAAGGATAGGGACCAAGGTTCTCAGTGAGGTAGGCTACAGCAATCTGGGGCTGGCTTTCAGAAAAGCCCAAAGTTGCTCTTAAACATGGGAATGACGATGGTTTGCAAAGGTGATTCATTTCCAGTCAACAATTGCCTTAAAGATTTTTTGTAAAAACTGGCCCCTATACATAAACATCGTCTCTGAAGTTCAGCTACTTGTGCTTGGAGTAAAGTGACGGAACATTGCTGAAGCTTGTTTTGAAGGCCACTTTATGCCAAGACCTTTTTTTGCACAAGATTTTGTGGCTTGCGCATGAGTAAAGTAGTAAATGGAGTGGAGTAAATTTAGAGTGAGGTAATATGTGCGTAAATCTTGAAATTAGGAAAATTTTGTGGTAACTACAGAGAAATGTTAAATCATGGTGGAAAATAGAACATGGCTAATGACAACCTGTTATGTCTGCGCTGTTTTCAATATTTTGTTTGCTTTACAGAAAACTGAGAATCTGAAGCAGGAAGTCAGCCATACCTATGATGCTGTATCTACTCCGTCTCCCTCCCGGACTGGCCAGTCCCTTTCCTCGGGTGACCTGGGCGATGTCAGCTCGCTGTCTCGGAACACCTCGGAAAGTCGACAGTCACTCATCAGCCCCCCTAGCATAGATCGTTTGCACTCCGCCACATCCATCAGCCATTCTTCAAGCAGCGGGAGCAGAGATCAGAGCCATCTGCTGGGAAGACAGCAGAGTTTGAACCGGACTTCCAGCAGTGGTGGAGGTAGTCTTCCACAAGGCGTGAATCCAGACCAGTCAAACTTAATATTGGCGGGTTCTGGGCATTCTGCGGTGGTTCCAACAGAGGCTTCCCATGCTGGGCAGCCGGGCCAGGATTACCCTCACAGCGAAGCACTCTTCTCCACTGAGCCCTTGACGGATAGTGTCACGGAAGAGACAAAGAAATCACGCAGTCGCTCATCTGCGGGGAGTTTGAGGCAGTCAGCTTCTCTGTTTAGCAGTGGCTCAGAACTTGACAGGGTTCAGTCTGTGCGTGGCCAGGACAAACAAGGGAACTCAGACTCGCATTTGTTTGCGAAACCGCTGGAGTTGCCACGGAGGCGCTCCAGTAGCAGTGGGAGGCAACAAGCATCAGAGACCCGTCAGGCAGGTCCCATGCCTCCTGCTCAGTCTGCTGTCATCAACAGTACTGAAACTGATGACCTTATTGAAAACAGTCAAACCATAGCCGACACGGCACCCAAACAAGTCAAGCCGAGAACAGCATCTCATCGAGGACGGAAACGGAATTGGGGTCGACAGAGGAAAGGGGGACGGCAAGTGAAACAGAAGACAGAGATGGAGACAGTTGGAGAGGAAGCTGCCTTGGTGACACCAGAGGAAGCTGGGACAGTGCATCCCCCAGGGGAGGATGACATCAGGTTAGGCTGTCACACATTTTGGTAGTATGTGATTTCATTGATGAAACAGGCAAGTCCCTTCTGCCTTATACATTATGTACTATCTAACTTATATTTTAGTTGCTGTTTCTGGAATACTTTGTTACTTCTTCAGTGTTTATGACTTTGCAGCAATGTGTATACTACTAATACAATTAGGTGTGCTTCAATTATAAATTTATACAAACTAATTGCGTTTTAGCTTTCAGTTCTTAACTCAAATGTAGGAAAAGATTTCAGTTGCTACTGTTTATAAATACATGGTGTATCACAGCTGCCTACAAATGTAATGCTGTACCATAACTAGTATCGCATTTCCAACAAATTTGTTTCTTATAGTACAAGACAAGGCAGTTCCATACACCTTTTGTACATTTAATAATTTCTTGTTTTGTAGCCCTGAGATCCCTATTGTAGGGACTGTACAGCAGTCAGTTGAGAAAGACAAACATGAGCCAGAGCAGCAGGAGGGGGAGGAGGAGGTTTTCCTTCAGCCTCCCGCCCTTCCTACAGGCCCTATAGACACAGGTTAGTAACTCCTACTCTCAACTCGGAGCGGTCTGTGCCACTTTGAGCTGCCCTAGCTCTGACACTTGATACTGTATAAGGTCCATTAGAAAAGTTTATCATAGTGTGTGTGTGTTCACACAGAATAATTACCGTGGCTGTAACAGCTGATGTAAATTTTGTTTAATCACATGCATTCGTTATCTTATTGAATTTCGTGTTTTTAATGTCATGTACCATTAATGCAAGGACAGACAAAACTAAATATGAACATGACAAAGTCTGTTAAATATAACAGTAGTCATTCAATGAAAGTTTTGTTTAACACATTGTGTTTTCTTACTGAATATGAATTTCCCAAGTTCAGTTTGTCCATGGTGTCTATCAATTTTGTTGTCTGTCTACCTGTCAGGTACCCCGGTGATGGCTTTGTGGCAGGACAAGCATTACTATCCCGGCCATATACTGACTGTGGAGAGGAACAATCGCTACACCGTAGCATTCGAGGACGGCGACACACGACAGGTCAAGGCCGCAGACATCTTCCTTTGTGACCTTTTACCCAGGGGTCAGGAGGTCATGGTGGAGACGACGGAAGATGGGTGGAATGAAGTAGGCGTTGTCTGCAGCCAGATACGCGGGGCTAAAGATGCCAAGTTCTACATGGTACAGCTAGAGAATAAGTCTGTTTTGAGGTAAGTTGAAAGGTAGTGGAATGGTTTGCAATGATTGCTTCTTAGTATGAACATGGAAGCAGTGCAGTGGCTTACTAGGTCATTATATGTTAATGGGTGGATCACTCTGATGGGTGCCACCCGAGCTACGGGTTTCACTAAAATTAATAACAGATTTACGTACCACATGAAGTCATTCAGATAGATATCAGCTGAAGTTAGGCCAGTAAAGACACCATTGTTACTTGCATGAACGGCTTTATGATAACCAGATGATTATGTTTTGTGTAATAGAAAAGCAGAGCAAGAGTAATGAAAATTGTTAAGTAAGTAAGTAAGTAAGTTTATTTTCGATTGTACTACAAAATATACAAATGCAGTTTAAATAAACACAATTATACCATGTACAATCAGAGGCCATTACCAAAAGCCAGAGGCTGTGAACTGTACAAAATATTAAAATACACAAGAGCCGATAAATTTTATCTAAGTAAAGCTGGCGGGGCCAGTTTGCTCAGTCAGTAAGTAGCGCATATTTATTTCATTTATATAACTAAAAAGAAAATTTTACAAAAAAAATTACCAGTAATAATACATGGAAATATTCTATGTTGGCATATGTATTGCAGGTAATACTGAAAGGGTTTAGTTGTTTTAATCTCAAGCAAAAAATAGCTAATGATAGCTTTTTCTTGTATCTTACATGGAAGATGGATGTGTTTCAGAGCCAAAAGGGGACAAGTTATTCTCTCGCCAACCCAGGCATTTGAACTGAAAACATCAAAACAGTCCCCAGAAATCACTGGCAATCGAGACATGTCAGGGTCCAGCAAGAAGAGACACTCTGCCTCCCCATCCAAGGAGGGGGTGGTAGGGGATCCCAACGTAGCGGCTGATGATAACAGCACAGACGTGGCCCAGGAGGAAAACCGTGTCATTGGTGTGTTGACTATCAGTGGCAGCGGCATGCAGCAGCCAGCATCTTCAGGAAGAAAGGGAAAACGGGGAAAAGGAGCTGGAGATGTCTCTGCGAAACCTGTGGAATTTGGCTTTGATTTGATGCAGAAAGCTGGCGAGACGGGCGGGACTTCAGCCCCCGCCATGACTGAAGCAGTACCAGCAGAACCCCAGACAGGTATACTTAGTCTGGTAGCTTACAACTACATGTTGCTGTTGGTAGACTTGATAAAGAGGTGTTTTTTTTAGTAGCTGAACTTTTAAAATACACACTGTGGGTATAAACATAACAATTCCTTCTGATGATGGAGAATGGACCACTAGACCATTGACAATTCTGTTTATCTGATACACTGTTTACCACTATATATTTTCTAGTTTATATGAACTTTTGTCTTTTCCGTCAAAAAGCAACAGAAAGGTTCTTAACCTCTGCCAACATTATTAGAACAAGGAAATGCCAGACATCTCATCAGCCAATATTGCTGGGTACTGAATTATGTGCTGCATATGGATAACGTCTGTATGACCTATGGTGCACTGCTTACTGTAACAGATTATTTTTTTCCATACCACTCTTAGAATCCCAGCTGCCGATTACTAGCTACAGTCCGGCCCTACCTCGCTTACCCTGTGGACAGCTGGAAGCTGGTAAGTGGTAAAAATCTTCAACCACATTTTACTCCTGTCATCAATTTATAGCCGAAAAACAAGATTACTTGGCTGTTTACTTAGAGTTTCCCCTGGGTCACAATAGTTATATTTCTGTCTCGCTTTTTCAGTCAACGAGTGATGTGAATGCAAGACATAGTTTACTTTCAATACTATAGTGCTAGTACTTATAATATTTTCAGTAATTAAAGAATAGTTCCATGAACCATGATTCTAAAGGAAGTTTGCATGCATACCTCACTGCATACCTCATGTTACCACTGCTCAGGGAGTGCAGTTTGCTAGCTAAACAAGTTATGACAAAGTGATTGATTTATCAGATGTCTTGATTTATCCTCAGGGATCTCATTTCTGTAGTCTCAAGTACTTTGTAGACACAGGTACTAAATGTCAAATAGTATATAAGTAAATGTTGGCCCTGTTCTTTCGTCATTTATTACTTTGCGAGAAATTCAGGATAATCACAATACCACAGACCTTGTGAATACCATGTAATACAGTAGAACCTGTTTTGAATACCACCTCATTGGCTATACAAATGTCTCTCAAGACAGGTGTTTTTTTGGTGGCAGGTTGAATTACATTGAAATGCATGACCTGCTGCCAGGAATATGTGGTCTTTCAAGACAGGTGGTCTCTCATGGCAGTGGTCTCTCAAGACAGGTTTCACTGTACATGTAATAGGTGCCCTCACTATCTTTGGTGACAGAGAACAAGACTGTGCGATATGGGACTTTAAACTAGGTACTGGTATATAGATTATGGATCTTTCCAGACACACCAGTGTTAGCGATGTGGAAGGATCGTTATTACTACCCCGGTTTGGTGGTAACATTGGACTCCATGGGAAAATACACAGTTGCCTTTGATGATGGTGACACAAGACATGTTAGTGTCAAATATCAGGATGCTAATGGAAATTGTCATGTGCATTTCTGCCAGCTCATATGATTACTGATATCCCAACAATGCCAATGCGGCAACGGTATACATTGCACTACCTTATATTTTATCAGATGGACTTTGCAAATGCAAACATTAAATATTTATTAATCATATAAGCTGGATAAAAATTAAAGTAAGATGTGTTCTAGCATTAATCAGACACATCAAAATAAAAAAATAGTTTCCAAATATTGTGCTTACAGCTCAGATATTTGTATGTATATATTTATTTAAATTGAACACAAATGCAATACAAATTGTCAGAGACATTAAGATCATAGTGATTCTTTACATAGTCATGACCAGGTCTGTCTTCAGGAACCAAAGAATTACTGTAATTGGATTAATTAACATGTTCTTGAATTAAGTAATCATTAGAGTTTAGTACTACATGTACATATCCAACTGAGTTTGTTAAAATGATAGTTTCGCAGATTAAAAATTTCCCATGCATCAGTTATAATTAAAGGAAGTAAAGAAATAAAATGTTGAACAGAATGATCTTGCGTAATTTCTAGGTCCGTGAGACTGATCTCATTGTGTGTGACCTACCACCAAAAGGCTCAGCTGTGATGGCGGAGCGGGAAAAATGGAGCGTGGCAGGGCTTATTGTGGATCATTATTCTCAAGGGGAGATCACGGGAGCATTGGTGGAATTTGAAGATGGTATTCAGGAAAGGTAGGCTACAGGAGACTATGGATAAATTTTATGTGTCAACAGAGTTCTTGTCACATGGTCACTTGCTGTGTTTAGATAGAACAAGCTTTGAGAAGTGGAACATTTAGGTTTGTGGTAAAACCATAAGTTGCAATTGTTACTTATAAATGCATGACTGTATAATACTGTTACTGTATACTGTATGTAGTATTCTGTTGCATCCACTTGAACGTAGAAAAAAAGTATTTTAATTTATCATCACCAAATAGTGACAGAATCTTCGTTTGCTAGTACATGTATGTCCTAATAAATTACTGTAATTATACTTTTTTCCTAGAGTGCCACGCTCCAAGATTAACCTGACTCCAGATCAGGCCAAGGTAGTTATCCACGACATCAGGGGGCCGGTGTCAACCCCATTGCCTGGAGCAGGGGATCTCAGTCTCGGTAAGCCCGCACTTCACAACACTGCGACCGTCCTTGCGTAGCATAGTGGTTAGAGCGTCCGCTCGGGGTGCGGGAGGCCGGGGTTTGATCCCCGACCGCGTAACACCAAAGACGTAAAAAGTGGGAGGTTTGCGCTTCTCAGCTTGGTGCTTGGCATTAATGAGTTAGGCATCCCACTGGGCAGCTCGGAGTCAGTATAAATGTTATGAGTGATTCCTTTCTGCTCTCCTGTGGCAGAATTGAATCGGTGGCTTGGCACCCCAAAACTATCTAGATCGTTCGGCCCAAACAAGACAGGTCCACATTTAGTTAACTCACATGCATACACCTGCATACACTACCAAATCCAACTTGCAGTCGGTGATATGACCATGAGTGGTTGAAAGCAGACTACAAGCCTGATTTTGGGGGGGGCCCCCCCCCCCCCCCCCCCGCCCCCCGGCGGCCCCCCGGGGGGGGGGGGGCCCCCGGGCGCAGGACGCGCACTGTGAGCCTCCCGCACCTGCCAGCGCACGCACGCGGTGCGCCTAAAGGCGCATCGCGCACAGCGCGGCG
>JAAUYG010235087.1_pt1 | contig 22782 bp, 24 predicted proteins | sample 7278091 | NCBI WGS metagenome assembly JAAUYG01 (sample SAMN14350201, study PRJNA611818) | marine sediment metagenome | isolation source: surface marine sediment (0.6m) | place: French Polynesia: Moorea | collected 2018-08 | reverse complement strand
CGCCATCACCACGCGATTGCGCAGGTTGATCCCATTCAGGTTATATGCTTCGAGCAGTTTGGGTACGGGTGATTTCACTCTCTTCCTCCTTTTTCAATTATGGCAGGGGCCTGCGTCAGGACTACGGCGCGGTATCGCCGCCCTCGACCGGTTCGACGCGGATCAACTGCCATAATTGAAAAAGGAGGAAGAGAGTGAAATCACCCGTACCCAAACTGCTCGAAGCATATAACCTGAATGGGATCAACCTGCGCAATCGCGTGGTGATGGCGCCCATGACCCGTGCGCGGGCCGGGGCGGAACGCATACCCAACGCCCTGATGGCAGAGTATTATGCCCAGCGAGCCTCCGCCGGAGTGGTCATCACCGAAGCGACGACGATATCCGTACAGGCCAACGGCTGGGTTCAATCCCCTGGTATCTATACGGATGCCATGACCGCCGGTTGGCGACAGGTGGTCGATGCCGTCCATGCCAGGGAAGGTAGAATTTTCCTGCAACTGTGGCATTGCGGCCGGGCCTCGCACAGCAGTTTTGACAGCGGCCAGCGAGCCGTCGCCCCTTCAGCGATCAAAATGAACGAAGACTATATTCACACGCCAAAAGGCAAGGAAGCGCATGAAACCCCCAGGGCCTTGGAGACCGCCGAGATTCCCGCCATTGTCGAGGACTATCGACGCGCCGCGCAAAGGGGGCAGGCCGCAGGTTTCGACGGCATTGAAATCCACTCGGCCAATGGCTATCTGCTCGACACCTTCCTGCAGTCCAGGACCAACCAGCGCACCGACCGCTACGGCGGCAGCATACCAAACCGCTATCGGATGCTGGACGAGGTGGTGCGCGCCGTGACCGCCATCTGGCCGGCCAACCGGGTGGGCGTGCGGCTTTCCCCCAACGGCGTATTCAATGACATGGGCTCATCGGAGTACCGGGAGCAATTCACCTACGTGGCCCAACAGCTCGACGCCTTTGGTCTAGCGTATCTGCACGTGATGGACGGTCTGGCCTTTGGATTTCATGAACTGGGCCCTCCGATGACGCTGGCGGAGTTCCGCAAGGTCTTCAACGGCCCCCTGATCGGCAATTGCGGTTACACCCGGGAAACGGCCGAGCAGGCCATCGCCCAGGGCCACGCCGACCTGATCGCCTTCGGGCGCCCCTATATCAGCAATCCGGATCTGGTCGAACGCTTTGCCAACGACTGGTCGCTCAATCCCGAGGCGGATGTGGCGGACTGGTACAGCCCTACAGGGGCCAAGGGCTATACGGATTTTGCGGCCATGCCGGAGGCCGGCCTCAACTGAGGTTTAAAAAAAGGCCGCCGTCCATGACCGGCGTGTTCTATTCCTCGATTGAGACGCCAACCAAAAGGCAGTTGAACCATGGGCACGATTTGCAACATCCGTGGGCGTTCAATCGGTATCCGCAGGCTTTGGGCCGCAGGCGGCCCAACAGTTGCCGTCAAGCAGACGGCGACCGCTTTGGCGGGGGCTTTGTTTGTCGTCCTTTTCGGTTCGGCTTTCGCCCGAGCGGCAGACTTCAAGGTGTATACCTATGCCTCGCAGCCCCGCTTCCATGACAGTGTCAATACCCATTGGATCGAAACGCCAAACGGATTGATTGTGATTGACACCCAGCGGCTGCTTTCCGAAAGCCGTCGGGCAGTTCAACATATCCGCTCGATCGGCAAACCGGTTCTGGCGGTCTTCATCACCCACGCCCACAGCGACCATTACGGGGGGTTGCCGGTATTCAGGCAGGTCTTTCCGGACGCACCGGTGTATGCCAACCGCACCACGACGGAAAGCATCCGGGTCGATCGCCGCGGCTACAGTGCAGCCCGCAAGAAGCGTTTGGGCGACGATTTCGCTTCCCAGGCCCAGTTGGAAGCCGCGTTGCCGGACCGGATCATTACCGCCGGACAGCAGATGGAAATCGACGGACTCCGGATTCGCATCGACGGGGTCGATGCCGGCGAGGCCGAAGAAGGCATCGTCTTGTATTTGCCGGAACGTGGCACCCTATTTGCCGCCGATAACCTCAACAACGGCTTCGTTCCGGCCCCGCTGGAAAGCCTGGACGGCTGGCTGGCGACTCTGGATAAATGGGAGCGGCGCTATCCGCCGGATACACGCGTGTACGTGGGCCATGGGCGTGAAGGCCGGTTGGATACGCTAATAAACAATCAGCGGCGCTATCTGCGCCTCCTCCGCAAAGAAGTTCAAAATGCCATCACCGATCGCTTGCTTACCGTTGCCGAGCGGGACCGTATTGCTTTCATACTGGAGCGCGAGTTTCCCCATGCCCATGGCGTCGGCGGCAACCCGCGGCTGGCAGTCATTCAATTCGTGGTCGGACACGTGGCCCAACAGTACGGCGCCACCGTCGAAGCCTTACCGGAATTTCGCTGAATCGCAGGCTCGATCCTCCGGGCGTACAGTCGCCGCATAACACGCTCCGGCAGAAATCTACCAATCGTATGGTGGGCAAACCGCCCATGCCAACCGGTATTTGGACATTCGCTGAAAACTTGCCTCGAAGACCTGGATTTCGTATCGGGACTACCGCCGGATGCTCCCTACGATCCCTTCCTCTTAAAAACGCACACCACGACATTCCGGAGTTGCCTTTAGAGAACTCCGATATTTCAGATTTTTTCCGCGCCCCTTCTGACAATTTGTTTCTGCCCGTCGGTAATAAATCCATATTGACTAACCATTTTAGCCAGTTAAGGCTTTTCTTGTTCCATCGGCAACGACTGGCATCGAACGTGCGAGTGGACTGTTTTTAGTAAGTAGTCCCATCATCAGAAGTCATGAGTCCCAAGGAGGCCAACATGAACCGTCTTGCCAGAATTGCAGACCAGACATCATTGATCACGGACGAGGCGTTGATCCGTCGCCTGACCGACCATTGGTTTCATGGGTGGAGTCCCAAAAGCCAGACGTTCACCGGCAGCGACCTCGAGCCCCTGTTTGCCAAGGGCGATAATAATTTGCTCGTCTTCGACAATGTCGGCGGCGAGGTCTGGACCATGAAAAGTTGGGAGGAATACCGGGACACTTGGGTCCCCTGGATGCAGGCCAATTTCTCTTACTGGGTCATCCGCCCGGTGAGCACGATCGACGTTCATGTGACCGGGGATATCGCCTTTACGGCCTTTGTCTGGGAGGGGGCTGGAACGTTCAAGGACGGCAGTTCCGCCGAAGTCCGCCAGTATGCAACCCATGTCTGGCAACGCCAGCCGGACGGGCGATGGCTTATCGTGCACGAGCACCTGACTGCAGCCCAACCGGTCGGATTGGGAAAGTGAAGCCCATGTTGCCGGATACCCCTGATGAGAAACAGGCACGGGACACGGCAAAGCTCGCCGCGTTGACCTTGGCCTGGGCGGTCGGATGGCGCACCGATCCGGATGAACCCTTTGCCATCGATCAAATCGCCGGTTTGTACGTAAAGAACCATCGACTCTTTTCCTATGACTTCGGGAGACCGCACAATGGTGTGTCCGGCTGGGACCTGGCTTCCCGCTAATACACTGGGTTCTTGGCCATCCCTTCCCGTTGGAAGCTCATACCCGGCGATGATCTGCGGGTATGGGTGAACGGCGACATCGGGTGGACAACACTGTCCCTTTCAGAAAAAGGTGCGCTGTCCAACGGCGATTCGATCGACATGCCGGAAGCCCGTGTCACGCTGATTTTCGAACGTCAGCCCGATGGGGCGTGGTTGATCGTGCACGAGCACGGCTCCGTTTCGATGGCGTTTCCCGATTTGGAGTCGACACAAAAACTTCTTGCCGATACGGAGCCTTGAGCTCAGGTTGTGCCATGCGAACAAGTTCGAACGCCGATCTCAATCAAAAGGTGAAAACGCTTCCGGTCACCTTGATGGTTCGGCGTACCCCCATGCAAGGCAAAGAACGCGAATTCGAAAAAGTGCTGGTCGATACCATCCATGTTGCGCTGATGTTTCCGGGTCACTTGGGTGTAACTGTCCTCAGTCCGGATAGGGGTGCATCTGGAGAATACCGGCTGATCGTTAAATTTGACAGCCCGGAGAACCTGCGACGCTGGGAAAAATCGCCCGAGGCGGCGCATTGGTTTGCCAAGCTGGCGGAACTGGAGGCCAAGCCAGTGGTTTTCGACCGGCTGTGCGGCCTGGAGACATGGTTTGCACTACCGCAGCTAAAGACCGGACCCGCGCCGATCGTGCCCCCGCCCCGCCATAAAATGGCCGTGGTAACGCTGATCGGCGTGTTACCGACGATTACGGTGCTGCTCTATTTGATGGCCCCTTTGATGATGAATTTGCCGCTGTTTGCCCGCGCGTTCATCATTGGACCGATCATGGTCTTGTTAATGACCTATGTCATCATGCCGCTGCTGACACAGCTTTTTAAACGATGGTTGTATCCCACGTTTGAATGATGCGTTCCCGTAGCACTAACGATAAAGGAGTTTGAACCAATGGATCCAAAAAATCACCCCCTTGATGGCATGCAGCCCGATCACGTCTGCATCGGCGTGCAGGATATCGAGGCGGCTATAGCGTGGTATCGTAAGATTTTAGGGTTTGAAATCGATCACCGCTGGAGCGTTCCCGAACTTCCCGGTTTTCAATTCGCCTATATCCAAAAGAACGGTTACCGCATCGAACTTATCGATAGCGGCGGGGACGTCAGCGGAGAACCGGAAAACCTCGCCTTTAATGAATTCCTGCGCCTGCGCGGGTTCTCCCATGTCTGTTTTCGGGTGGAAAGTGTGGATGCCGCAACGACCGAAGTCGAGGATCGCGGCATCAAGATCGATGTGCCGCCGACCGATTTTCCCGACAATGGCCGCCGGATATCATTTTTCAGGGATCTGGATGGGAACTACATCGAGTTTGCCGGGCCGATGAAGACGAAAAGATAAACCGCCATGCCAAACGAAACATTTGCATTGAATGTTTTAAGCCGCAGGCTTCGGTGTCTTGATAGAGGCTCCGGAGATCCCCTTATGCTGCTGCATGGCTTGGGAGCGGACCTGTCGGTTTGGGAAAAGGCCGTCGAACCGCTGGCTTCAAGTCACCGTGTCGTGGCATTTGACCAGATTGGATTCGGACAGTCGGACAAGCCCAGGATCCCCTATTCGGGGTCGACGTTTTACGACTTTCTTATGGCTTCGCTCGACGCTCTCGGTATTGATCAGACCACCCTGGTGGGCAACTCGATGGGGGCATGGATCGCCCTGATCGCAGCTCTGAGATGCCCGGAGCGGATTCGTCGCTTGGTTCTCGTTGGTTCTGCGTTTGTGTACGGAATGCCCGAAGGGATAACTCCCGGCGAGCTGGCGCGCCGGGCGAATCCGGCAACGTTGGCTGAAATGGAATCCTACCTGGGGCGCATATTTTACAGTGCCGCATTTCGGAGCCGCGAAGAAGTGCAGCGCCGGTTTGCAGATCACCTTGCAAAAAATGACGGCCATACCATTCGGGCCGTATGTGAATCGTTAGCCGCAGGCGAGGATGTACTTACAGCGAGCATTGGATCGATTCGTCAACCTACGCTGATTCTTCATGGGCAAAATGACGATGTCGCGCCCGTGGCGGTCAGCGAACGGTTGCGAAGCGAATTACCCAATGCCGAGCTGGTTGTCATTGATGATTGCGGTCATTGGCCCCAAATAGAGAAGACAAAGCTGTTCATCGAAGCACTCCATCGATTTATGGCGGCATGATGGGAAAGCATGATGAACGCCTCTTAAAAACATAAATATTCGGAATTATCGGGTTGGAACCCGGATATTCTCGCCCCCGAAAGGACGACGAGCTTATCTCTGTATAAAGTATTCGCGAATTGGATTCGCGTTCATTAGCATGCCTTGTATCCGAAGGAGAAAGAAATGCGTCGAATCACAAGCGCAAAAAATACTATAGGCGGTCTCGCATTCGAAGAGACGGATATGCCGCCCGTAGAGCCCAATGAGTGTCTCATCAAGGTGAGCGCCTTTTCCATGAACCGCGGAGAGGTTCGATTCGCTCAGGACAACGAACCGGGAACCCCGATCGGGTGGGACGTGGCGGGTGTGATCGAAAAGACGGCGGATGACCGCAGCGGCCCCCCCGTGGGCACGCGGATCGCGGCCTTTTGCGCCCGGATGGACGGCTGGGCGGAGCACGTAGCCATTCCCTCTGATTTTCTCGCACCGATCCCGGAACGCGTTACCGATGCCGTTGCTGCGACGCTTCCGGTGGCCGGTCTGACCGCCCTGCACTGCGTCGAGAAAGGTTCCCGTCTTCTGGGCAACCGCGTATTGTCCACCGGCGCTACCGGGGGTGTCGGGCTTTTTGCGATGCAGTTGGCCAAACTGGCCGGGGCCCAATCGATTGCCCAGGTTCGAAAACCGGTGCAGGAAGCGTTTGTCCGTGAGTATGGCGCCGATGACGTCATCGTCACGTCGTATGGTGAGGAAGCCGGCCGTCTGGCACCCTACCGATTGATAGTCGATGGCATCGGCGGTGAGATGTTGGGCAACCTGATCAAGTTTACGGGTAAAGGCGGAACCATTGTGAACTACGGTGTTACCGGTGGAGAGCAGGCGAAGATTGCCCTTTACCCTGATCTTTTTGGAAACGATGGACAGAAAACCCTTTATGGTTTGTCGCTTTACACGGAAATTGAATTCGAAAGCGCCGGTTCGGGACTGACGCGCCTGCTATCACTGGTTGAGAAGGGGCGCCTCAAAACACACATCGGCATCGAGGAATCCTGGGAAAATTCCGGGGAAGTTGCCGCAGCCCTTTTGGAGCGCAAATTTTCAGGCAAAGCCGTTTTGCATTTGAAATAGCACCCTGCTTGGAACCAATGCTATTGAATAGGCACGATTGAGAGCATCAAACACCCTCCATACCAATGGAGCCATGGAAAAGGAAGTGCATTATGAACAGACTAAATGGGAAAACAGCCGTTATCACCGGTGGGACCACAGGCCTCGGTTTTGAAACCGCACGGCACTTTATTCAAGAAGGCGCGCGCGTCATCATCACCGGCCAGAATGAAAAGCGACTGGCCGCCGCCGCCGACGGGCTCGGTCCTGACGCCATACCGGTACTTGCGGACGTGAGATCATTGGCGGCTTTAGACAAGCTGGTCTTGCGGACCCAAGAAGCATTCAACGGATTGGATATTCTATTTGCCAATGCCGGCCTGGGGATCTTCGCCCCCATCGAACAAATTGATGAGGATGCCTACGACAGGCAGTTTGATATCAATGTCAAAGGGGTTTTTTTCACGGTTCAGAAGCTCGCAGGGCTCCTGAACCCCAAGGCCAGTGTGATCCTCAATGCATCGGCGGTAAACGCTAAAGGCATGGCCACAGGCAGTATTTATTTCGCCACCAAGGCGGCTGTGCGTTCTTTTGTCCGTTCCATGGCCGCCGAGTTGGGAGATAAAAATATTCGGGTCAACGCACTCAGCCCGGGTCTGATCCCCACGGAATTTCAAGGCAAAATGGGATTTTCCCAAGAGGAGCAGGAACAATTCGCCGAATCCGTTGTAAAGACCCTGCCTCTCGGTCGGGTAGGATCAGCAGAAGAGATCGCTAACGCGGCGGTGTTTCTGGCGAGCGACGAATCCTCTTACATGACGGCCGCGGACCTGGTCGTTGACGGGGGCTTCATGAATGTTTGACAGCCATCGGCGTCCGATCGGTTGTCAAAAAATCGAAAGGGGAAAGCGATCATGACGGTATCTCGGGAAAAACGGACGCCACGTGTCTGGTTTGTAACCGGGTGTTCCAGCGGGCTCGGTCGGGCATTCAGCGAGGCGGTCTGCGCCTCAGGCGATCGGATTGCCGTTACGGCTCGACGGCTGGAATCCATAATAAACTTTCAGAGGGATTACCCGGATACGGCTGTCGCTCTGCCACTCGACGTAACAAAGGATGAGGAGATTCAGGCGGCTGTAACAGAGGCCATCCGGCTTTTTGGACACATCGATGTCCTGGTCAACAATGCCGGCTTCGGGATGGTCGGCGCGATTGAGGAGGTATCGGACGACGATACCCGGCGCGTATACGACACCAATGTTTTAGGGCTTCTGAGCGTAATTCGGGCGGTACTGCCCCATATGCGCCGCCGCCGTAGCGGTCACATCATCAATATATCTTCAATCGGCGGCTTGGCCAGCAATCCGGGTTCAGGTATCTACTGCTCCACCAAGTTTGCAGTCGAAGGCATCACGGAATCCCTGGCCGAGGAGGTCAAACCCCTGGGCATCAAGGTAACGGCGATTGCACCCGGTCCGTTCCGGACGGAATTTGTCGGTGCCGGACTTCCCTCGGCCGGGCCGATTGACGATTACGCGGGGACCGCCGTCGGCCGGTGGCGCGAGCGTATCTCGACGATGCGCGGCAAACAACCCGGTGATCCCCAAAAGGCGGCCGAAGCGCTGTTGAAAGTGGTGGAGTTCGACCGTCCGCCCTTACACCTGGTTCTTGGTAACAGTGCTGTGGATCGTATCCGAGAAAAAATCGCATCGCTTAATGCGGAGCTGGAAGCCTGGGAGGCGGTGAGTCGTTCGGTGGATTTCGAGGGCGAGTCGGTTGACATGCGGTGAGAGGTCATAGAACGGAGGCCATGATGAAGCACCGATATTTCCCCGTCTTTATTGTTGGACTGCTCCTTTACGGATGCGCGCAACAAGAAAACATTGCCGAAAAGGTGGAGAGTGCACATGGATTGGACCAATGGTGGCAGACCGATGTGTTGCAGGTGGATATGCGCCTGACGTTTGGAAAGAACCCGCCGCTGGTCGGCACCCTGTTCTTTGAGACCAATGGACCACGCGCTCGTTTGGACATCACCAACGGTCCCCGCATTTTTTACGATGGCCATACGGCCTACATCTCTCCTGCGGACGCCGAGTTTCCGCGGGCGCGTTTTCATGTTCTCACCTGGCCCTGGTTTGTGGCCGCGCCGTTCAAACTGCGTGGCACCGGTAGCGAACTGACGCCCTTCAAACAGGTCGTCCTGCAGGATGAAACCTTCTGGAACGCCCGTCAGTCGTTTGCCGCCGGCCAGGGCGACACACCCGATGACTGGTATGAATTCTACGTCGACCCGAAGCACAGTCTCGTCCGCCAGATGGGCTACATCGTCACCTATGAACGCAGTCGGCAGGAAGCAGAACAAAACGTGAGTGTGATCGTGTACGACGATTATATCGATCTGAACGGTATCCAACTGGCCCAACAATGGACCTTTGGCACTTTCTCCCTGACAGACGGCTTCCTGAAAAAGAAAGGTGAAGGCCGATTAAGGGGTATAAAATTCATATCTTCTGGTTCGGATCTTTTTGCAGTTCCGCAGGATAAGCGGGAATTGCCAAAGCCCAGAGTAGATGACTAAAAAGAGTGAATTCATGAAACCTTTCAGAAAAGCACTATTATTTACTGCCCTGTTGCTGGTTTTCACCATTACAAATTCCGTTCCCACTGATGCGAAGTCCCATGAAAAATTAACCGACCGGCGGATCACACACGGCCAGGTCGGACTTTCTTTCTACACCGTTGTAGGAGGCGTGGTTCAGGAAATATTGAAGCGCGAAGGATATACGGTCAACCTTATAGAGGGCCATCATGCCGAAATTTTCCCTCAACTCGATAGAGGCAAAGTCGACATCTTGGCCGCGGCCAAGCTTCCCAGCGGTCATGCGAAGCATTATGCCCCGGTGAAAAAGGCGACCTTTCGCATCACAAAACTTTATGAAGATGCCCGTTTTTTCTGGGTTGTACCGGACTATGTCCCTGCCGATGCGCTCGCCTCGATCGATGATCTGAAAAAGCCGGACGTTCGCGAGAAGATGCCCAAACAGATCGTCAGCCTGCCCGAAGCCACCGGCCTCATAGCGGGCGGTCGGCGCGTTATGGAGGCCTTCGGGCTGAACCAGGCAGGGTATGAACTTGTCGCAGCTTCCCCCGCCAAAAGGCTGGGGGTATTCCGCGAGGCTTTAGAGAATAAAGAATGAGTTGTTCTTCCGTTGTGGCAACCACAGTGGATTAACGCGACTTACCCGGTCCGCCGCCTCGCTGAACCGAGAAATGCATACGGCGATCCTGACGCTGCCTATCTCATCGGTCACAACACCATGAGAAACAAAGTTTCAGAGCAGACGCTCGAACGATTGTCGCGGATTCGTGTGCCCGTAGAGGCGGTCACCAAGATGGATCGGCTCGTCAATGTCGGAGGACTCTCGCCCCGCGACGCGGCAAGGCGTTGGATGGCGGAGAACGGCGATGTTGTGAATAGCTAGCTTCAGGGTGGTCAAGGTGCATAACACCTTTATATTCTGTGGAGATGTTTACGGGACGACCAACCAGGGCGTTAAGGTCTGGCCTTCGAAAACCGTGACCAATGGAGAAGAAAATGAAAGCGATTGAACTTGAAAAGCCCGGAGCGCCGCTCCAGGTCGTTGACAGGCCGATGCCCCAACCCAGACCAGACGGGGTCGTTATCCGCATGAAAGCGGCCCCGATACTGAGCTACATGCAGGGCGTGGTCGCAGGCACACTGCCTTACATGCTGCCAAAAGGGCCGTTCATTCCGGGTTCGGATTTGATCGGAACAGTTGAAAAAGTGGGCTCTGAAGTATTCGATCTTGAGCCGGGCACCCTGGTACACGGCAGCTCCCAGATCGCATCACGCGGGCGATTCGGGCAAGCGGATGATATTCTGATCGGCCTGACGGGTATGACGCCCGTGTCCCCCAGGGTCCAGAATATCTGGCCCGACGGTGCTTTTGCCGAATTTGCGCATTACCCTGTAGACTGCATCACACCGCTTGGTGATCTTGCTTCGATCGAGCCGCAAAAGCTGACGGCCATCATGTTTTTGGCCGTACCGTATGGTGGATTGCTGGCCGCGGAGTTGAAGCCGGCTGAAACCGTTATCATCGGCGGGGCGACCGGTAACTTTGGAGCCCACGCCGTGCTGGTGGCCCTGGCCATGGGTGCATCGCGCGTCGTTCCAACCGGTCGTAACGCCGGGATATTGGAAAAGCTCAAAACGCTTGCACCAAAGCGCGTGTTCCCGGCAACCCTCGCCGGGGAAATCGAAACGGACACCCAAACGATCACTTCCGCGACGGCAGGCCTTGCGGACTGCTATTTTGATATTGTCGGCGGCGGTGGAACAACCTCGGTTATCTCCGCTATCCGGGCCCTTCGCGCCGGCGGCCGCACCGTCCTGATGGGCGCATTGCAGGAGGTTATCCCGCTTCCCTATGTGGAGATCATGGTCCGTGAATTAACGATCCGCGGTAATTTCATGTATCCGCGTTCGGCGGTTTCCGAAATCGCCCATATGATTGCCGCCGGCACCATCGATCTGAGTGTCCTCGACATCAGCAGATTTGCTCTTGCGGACGCTGGTGCCGCAATTGCAGATGCTGCTGGGAAGGGCGGTTTTGCCTTCAATGTGCTGACGTCAGCGTAAAAACGCCGGACGATTCGCCAATCGAAGTTACCAAAAGACGTCGGAGCGGCAAGGGTTGGTCCTCGTCTTGAATGAATTCTTATGGAATGTGGAGAATGATATGCAAATCGGTATTTTAGGTTCCGGTAACATGGGACGGACACTGGGCAGCGCTTGGGCTGGCGCAGGCCATGCGGTTTTCTTTGGCTCGCGAGACCCGGAGAAGGGAAAGTCTCTGGCTGAAACCGTGGGGCACGGATCTACAGGAGGGGCGAACGATGAAGCGGTCGAATTCGGAGAAGTGGTCTTCCAAACGGTTCGAAGCTTACCGTCGGCGTTTTTGAAGCATCCGCACCGTTTGTGCGGCAAAGTGCTTGTGGACTGCAACAACCGGCCGGTTCCAGAGGATCTTGTGTTCGGTCCACCGCCGATACCCAGCTTTGCCGAACGTTTGGCCGACGACGTGGCTGGCGTGGAGGTTGTCAAGGCGCTGAATACGATGGCGCAGGAGATATTCGACCATCCTCCCCAAAAGCTCCGTGAATACCGTATCGCCTGCTTTCTCGCTGGCGATGACGCTGCAAAAGCCAAAGTGGCCGAACTTGTAAGCACGCTCGGCCTCGCCCCGGTCGATTGCGGACCGCTTGGCAACGCGTGGATGCTGGAGGCGGCAGGCGATCTGATCCGGCATGTTATCATCAGCGGCAAGCGATGGTATGCAACGTTTGGCATTGCCGAACCGCCCGCAGCGCCCTCTCGCTTTGGGGGCCGGAAGGAAACGGCGTACAAATAAAAGGTGGGTCGGCAATCCTGCCCACATTCGGCTCTGTTCCGGCACACATCTTCAACCTGCCCCTAAACGTGATGGGGCCTGTATTCTCGCCCTCGATTAAAGGCCATGGCCGGTAAGGGGATCACCTAAACCTACGCGATGATGAATACCTGTCACATATGAGGAGCTATCGGATGATCAAAGTCGGTTTAGGGCAGGCAGAAGGAATCGATACTCGCGAGGTGGTATTGCGTGTCATTCGTCGGTGCCGGGAGCAAATGGGAAACGATCGGCCCCAGGCGGGCATCGTGTTCGCGGCCAGTGAATTTGACCATGCCCTGATGTTAGCGGAAATCAATCGCGCCTTTCCGGCGCTCGAATTGATCGGTTGCACCACCGCCGGTGAATTTTCTTCCCGTTACGGCTATAGCGATGACTCGATCAGCTTGGCGGTCATTTATTCCGATGATCTCAATCTGGCCGCCGGTGTCGGGCATGGCTTGCGGGATGACCACGAACATGCCGTGGCATCGGCGGTCGCAGAAGCCCGGCAGGGCCTCAGCGGAAAGCCGGCCATCGGCATTGCCCTGCCGGACGGTTTTAATACGTCTTTCAACCGCATCATCGAACAGTTCAACCGGATGTTGCCGTGCCCGGTTATCGGAGGATGCGCCGCCCTGCAAAACATCTCCGATGGAAACCCGCTCCAATTTTTCAGAGACCGGGTGCTGACGGACGCGGTGCCAATCCTGCTGTTCGAAGGACCGCTGGAATACAATGTCGCGATTGCCAACAGTTGGAAGCCGATTGGTAAACGGGCGGTGGCCACGGAAACTCAAGGCCGCATCGTTAAAAAGATAAATGGCATCAAAGCGCTGGATTTTTACCAACATTATTTAGGCAAGCATGATTTCCCGGCGATCGAGTTCCCCCTGGCCGTCTATGACAGCGAGTGTGGTCGGGAATATTTTTACCTGCGGGGGCCTCTTGCCTACAATTCGGATGACGGCAGCATCACTTTCACGGAAGCCATTCCCGGTGGCGCGACCGTTCAATTGACCGAAGCCGAACGGGAGACCATGCTTGCCGATACCGAAAATACAACCGCATGGCTGCAAAAAACCAGCCAATCATTTCAGCCCGCGTTCGCCATGGCGTTTTCGTGTTCGTTGCGCAAAGAAACCCTGGGAACACGGACGCCCGAGGAGCTTGCGATTCTCGGTCGGCACCTGCCGCCGAAATTACCGATTATGGGTTTCTACAGCTACGGAGAGATCGGGCCGCCGGTCAAAGGCCGGCCCAGCCTATTCCACAATGCCACCCTAGTGACGCTTCTGATCGGCCAATCTTCAGGCCGATTGCCGGAAAACGCGGTGCCGGTGGCGCCGCACCGACAGCCCGCCAGTGCCGACGCCGGACCAAGCAGCATCCGACATCAAACGGACATCGCCGCCAAACTCAAACTGGAAAATGAATTCCTCAGACGGAAATTGAAGCGATCCGAAAAGTACCGGCGGCGCCTGGAGCATATCAAGGACCTGAATGCGGTCCTGCACCATCAGATTATCCACGAAATCGAAGACGCCCGCCAGGAAATCGCGCGCCGGGGGGCCGAATTGCGCAAAAGCGAGGAGAAATACCGGCGCATCGTCGAAACGGCCGGGGAAGGTTTTATCCTGATGGATGAAAACCTGGTGATCAAGGACGTGAACGAAACCTATTGCCGACTTTTAGGATTTCGCCGCGAAGAAATTGTCGGCATGAAGGGCTACGAACTGGCCAGTGAGGACTTCCGGCAGTATCTGCAGACCAACCAGGATGCCCTGCTGGCCAAAGACTACCGCAAAATGGAAGGCACCGTGATCTCCAAAAGTGGCGCGGAGATACCGGTTCTGATCCACGGCAGCACGCTCAGGGACAGCGACGGACAGTTTATGGGTAATATGGCCTTCGTCACGGACATGACCGAACACAAGAAAGCCCTCTCCCTGGCTGGTGAGGTTCAAAAGAGCCTTCTGCCCCAAACCAAACCACAAATCCGCGGGTTTGACATCGCCGGGCGCAATGTTTCCTGCGATGAAATCGGCGGTGATTACTTCGATTTCCTGTGGCGTCGCGGAAATCCCGAACAACCCTTCAGCATTGTGGTCGGCGATATTGCCGGCCACGGGGTCGATGCGGCCCTATTGATGACGAGCGCCCGTGCCTTTTTGCGCATGCGGGCATCGCAACCGGGAACCATGGCTGACATCATCAACGCCATGAATCGTCACCTGGCTGAAGATGTGATGCAATCCGGCCGTTTCATGAGTCTTTTTTACCTGACCATCGATCCGGCCGCCCGAACGATCGAGTGGGTGCGTGCCGGCCATGACCCCGCCCTTGTCTACCAACCCCGGAAAAACAGTTTCGAAACCCTGATGGGCCACGGCATGCCGCTGGGGGTCGAAAAAGAATTTTCCTACGCGGTCAATCACAGAGCCGATATTCCCCATGGCAGCATTATTACCGTGGGCACGGACGGCATTTGGGAGTGTTTCAACAAGAACGGCGAAATGTTCGGCATCGAGCGTTTTCAGGACGTCATACGCCAACATGCCGGAAAAAGCGCCGATGACATCGTCGAGGCCGTATTCGAGGCCTTGAACCAGTTTTCAGTCGGAGTTCCACCGGCCGACGACATCACTTTGGTGGTGGTCAAATGCGGTGGCTGACGATTGGGGCGGTCATTGGGCGCATCCTCACGGCCCTCGGGTCGACACCCGCAGATGTTTTTACCCGGTGTCCTGTTATTTTGCCGTTAGGCCCTTCCGTCGAAACCTGCCCAAGGAGACCGCCATATGACCAGACCCGTGATCGGTGTGATTGGATAGGGCAACGTGGGGCGCAGTCTCGGCCGCAGCCGGCGAAAGGCCGGCTGCGCTGTCACCTTTGGCGTGGGTGATTCAGAGAGAACCAGAATAAAAAAATCGCAGGACGAGAATCCGGATCTGCATGTCGCCCCCTTGCACGAAGTGTTGAAAGGCGGCGACATCATTGCCCTGGCTACCCCCATGATGCCGCCAAAGCGCTGGCCGCCCAAAACGCGGCCACCCTGGCCGGCAAGGCGATTATCGACTGTGACAACCCCATCGCCAAGGAAATGAAGCTCATGGGTGGCACGACCACTTCGGCGGCCGAGGAAATCGTCAAGCAGGTTCCCAAGGCAAGGGTTGTGTAAGCATTGCCTCCGTTTTCCCAGATTCTCGAAGCTGATTCCCGGCTTAGTCAGGGACAGCAGCCAACAACCTTCTTCTGTGGTGATGATGCGGAAGCCAAGCAGGTGCTTGCCAAACTCTTAGAAGAGCTCGACCTCGAGGCCGTGGATGCCGGTCTGTTGACCGCCGCCCGTTGGGTAGAAGCATCAGGTTTTTAACCGTGCAACTGGGCTATGGGATGCGGATGGGAACGCGGTTGAGCCTGAACTGGTACTAGATTAAACGAATGAAGTTAGGGGGTTAAGATTCGCAAACCCGGTATCGCCACCAGATGGTTTGATTAACTTATCGGTGACGCGATGATGCCAAGATTAAAGACGTTTCAAGCGGTTTAAGAAATCATATGCTCTACAACAGCATATATGATCCTTTTACTAAGGAGAATATTGATGACAAAATTAGATGAAAAAGTTGCTCTTGTTTCCGGTGCTTCATCCGGTATCGGTGAAGCAACAGCTCTGGTACTCGCTGCAGAAGGCGCAAAAGTCGGTCTCGTGGCTCGACGCGAAGAGCGATTAAAGGCTCTCAAGAATACGATCGCGGCGCGAGGCGGACAGGCTATTTCAGTGGTGGCTGATCTTGCGGATTTAGACTTGGCGCAACAGGCTGTTGATCAAGTACAAAATGCATTCGGTCGTCTGGATATCCTGGTTAATAATGCCGGCGTCATGTACCTCAGCCCGATTGCTGAAGCGAAAGTGGCGGACTGGCAGCGTATGATACAGCTTGATCTATTGTCGTTGATGACCCTCAGCAAGAGGGCCTTACACCACATGCAGACGCAAGGCAGCGGACACATTATTAACATTTCATCAGTCATGGGACGCACGATTTGGGCAGGCCGCAGTGCCGGATACAGCGCCGCGAAATGGGGCGTAGGCGCTTTCTCCGAAGTGTTACGACAGGAGGCGATTGCCTTCAATGTGCGCGTGACCTTGATCGAGCCAGGAGCCGTGGATACCGAGTTGTCGCACAACATCACCAACCCGGCCGTGAAAGAGGAGGTTTTGAGCTATGTGGCCAATGTGAATGCGCTTCAGAGTGAAGATGTGGCATCTGCAATTCTCTATGCGGTCACGCAACCCAGCCGGGTCAACGTTAATGAAATTATGCTTCGCCCACTCAAGCAAGAGTTTTAGTGTGTCAGACGAATATCTCCATGGCACGTTGGTTTAGAAAGCGCTTTGAGAGAATCGCCGTTCTTGCTGGGTCGGAGCTTTAAGACGACTATTCTTTTAAGTGCGATAAAGATAATAGATTAAAGACAGAAATATAAAAACGATCTATGGGAGCGAATAAAGACATCGGTTTTGAAGTGACTCTCCTGCTCTTCAAGAAGGTGATTCATGTGCTGGCGGGTGCGAGAGATGCCGGGAAAGACGAGGAGAGCGTCAAAGCGCTTCAAGACGAAGGTGTGAGTGCCGAGTAGTTAGTTGTTGATGTTTCCAATGAAAGATAGTGTAAAACCCGCAGCGCAGGAAGTGAGCCCGAAACACGGCAAACTCGATATCTTTTGCAACAATGCCGTTATCAATCCGGAGTTGCACAGCAAGTATTTTCATCAGACAAGCATTCCCTGGAATTTTTTGGAGAAGGTCTATGCGACTAATGTGTTTGGCGTCTTTGTGGTCACCAGGGCGTTTCCGCCATCGTTATTAAATTCTGATGGCGGGCCGGCGGGACGAAGGCGGGAATAAGCACCACGCAAAGGAGGCCGTCGTGACAGCCGCGATCGCCAAGGCCGCCGTTTTAGCGGTCGGCACCGAATCCTCGTGCATGACGGTCGCGGATCAGGCCGTGGACGGCGGCTGCCTGAATGTCTGACGACGATCAGACCCAAGCGGACGCGCTAAGCGGTACGATCTATCGCGGATTGGAGCGGCCGGAGGAGGAAATTGGCTTGCGGAAGAAAGCTCGCGGCTGAACGGGGCGACGCCCTCATCATCGGCGCTGAAAACCCCGTAGCCTAATCGCCAGCGAGGTTTTTGACGTTCAAACCAGGGCTGTGTTTTCAGAGAATCTGACGCATGCATAGCATGGTGCGGTCGTGTCGGGGGTTGGAAAAGAAGTCCTCGGGGTTGATGGCTTCCACGATCCGGCCGTAGTCCATGAACAGCACGCGGTGGGCCACACTCTTGGCGAAGCCCATCTCGTGCGTCACCACGAGCAAAACCCAATCGGGCCAAGTCTCAATAATTGACAAAACAGCCAGGGCATTCTGTCAACTATTGAGACCTGGCCCTTTTTATACTCCAAGTCAACCCGCAGATGGTCGCCGCCGCCAGCATGCATTATATTATTTTTTAGGGAGTTAACGGCGTCCTGGGCTGCTGCTGCCAAGAAGCCTTTTTCGGTCACCTGCCCGAGGGGGGCATCCATGAAGATCTGCATCCAGTGCGGTCAGGTCGTGGCCGAGGCCGTCATTACCTGCCCCGCCTGTGGGGCCGAGGTGGCGGCCGGGCGCACGGCCATTGACGACTACCGGATTATAGAGGTGGTAAGGGAGGGGTATGCCAGCATCCTGTGCAAGGCCCGGCGCGAGGACGAACCGGAACCGGTGGCGATCCGTATATTCACCCCGCCGGCCGGTGTCGACAACCGGCTGGCCAACCGGCTCAAACGCGAGCTGGATGAACTTCAGGAACTGCCCGAGAGCTATTTCGTGCGTCATCTGGCCATTCGTCAGTCCGAAGAGGGGCTCTGGTACCGCATCAGCGAATGGGTCGAGACCCTGAGCTGGGGATCGCTGCTGGCTTCGGGCCGGTTGCACGAGAACCAGACCGGGCTGGACCTGTTGGCCCGCATTGCCAGGATCCTCGAAGGCCTGCATCGCATCGGCCACATCATTCCGCACCTCATCCTGGACGACATTCTGGTCTACGAAGACGCCTCCGAAGGGCTCAAGGTCAAGATCGATTACAAGCTTTCGCGGTTTCTCGATCCGCGAATGGATCGTCCCGGCCCGATGCTGGCGCGGCTGCTGGCGCTTCACCCGGACATCGTCCACCAGCGCCCCCTCGATTACCGCAGCGACATCTGGTCTCTGGGGAAGGTGTTTGTCGAGATCCTGGCAGCCGACCCGGATACCGCCGATCTCGCGGCGCGAGCTGAGAACCTGCCGGTGCCCCAGGAAATTTGCACCCTTGTGCGGCTGATGCTGAGCGAGACGCCGGACCTTCGGCCGAGCAGCATGGCCGAAGTGGCCACCGTTTTGGGGCGTGCCACCGAAAGGGAGGTTGCCGAAGAAGCGAGGGGCGCGGGCGAAGCCCCCGACGCTGCGGTCCGCACCCTGCGGCGCCTGAACCTGCGGCTGGGTCTGCTGATCTTCCTGCTGACCCTCCTGATCGCTGTGGGCGGCTTGCTGTGGTATTATTTGGGATTCCGCAATCGGGAAACCGAGGTCGTCCTGCAGGGTTATGCCAACCGGTACGCCGCTTCGGTGGCCTTCGTGGTCGTTGACTACGGCCTCGAGCTGGAAGGGCGCGAGGTGTATCACAGCCGCTCCGAAGGGACCGCTTTCCTCGCGGATGCCCAGGGCTATCTCCTGACCAACCGCCACGTGGCCTGCCCCTGGCTGGCCGATGCCCGCCTGCTGAGGGCTATCACCGTGCTGCGCCGACAGCCTGGAAAACTCGATCTGGTCTACCGGATGTTCCTGTGGTTCGAAGGTCAGCGGGCATTCAACCGCCTACCAGCCCTGTCCGAGGAGGCCTCGGTAGAAGACATCTACCGCACCGAGGCCGCCTTCAGCACCCGCGGGGCGCGCCGGGTGCGTATCGCGGGCGTGGCGCCCATACCGGCTGAAACCGCGGAGCGCCTGCGTTCCCCTCTGGGAGACGACTTTGCCGTTCTTAAAATCGACGCCGTTCCGCCGGGATTGGTATCGCTGCCCCTGGCCGCCGATTTCGAGTCGGCCGCCATTCCCAAACTAGCGCCCCTGATCACCCTGGGCTTTCCCTTGGGCAGCAGCACCCAGGCCGCCACCGTCAATGTCAGCGTTACAAGCGGTCACGTCCGCCGCACCTTCGGGAAGATGATCCAGGTGGACACTTCCATCCATTCCGGCAACAGCGGCGGTCCCTTCATCGATGCGCGGGGCCGGGTTGTCGGGATCGCCACCAGCGTGGCCAAGGGCAGGGTCCTGGGGCCGACCCCGGCGGCCACCCCCCTTTCGGACATCGGCCTGGTGCTGCCCATCAACGAGGCCGCGGCCTTCGTGGCAGAGCTCAAGGCGGGTGCCACCAAGTGGAACGGCGAACTGGATCTTGCCCTGGAAGCGCGCCTGGGACGGATCATGTCACTGGCGCGCAGCCGCGAATGGGGCCGGGCGAGAATTCTTGCGGCCGAAGAACTGGCTGCGGCGCCCACCCCGCCCCTCATCATGGCCGCCGCCATGATGCACCTCTGCGCCGGTGATCATGACGGTGGCCGGCGACTGTTCGAGAAATTTCTCTCCATCGATCCGAACAGCAACCTGACGCGGCTCCTGCTCCTGGTGATCGACCGTTTCGAGGGACAGCTGGCGGTCAGCGCCCAGCGGCAGCCCCTGACGGCACTGGACTGGCGTTCGAAAGATGAATTTATCGGCCACCTGGCTCGGATCCTGACCGGCGAGGTGGACACGCAAGGCGTCCTTGCGGGCGGCTACACGGCATCGGAAAAAAGCTGGCTGCATCTGATGGCCGGCCTTGTCGCTGAAAGCCGGGGACAGGGGGCTGCGGCCCGCACCCTCTTGGAAACCGCCGTACTTAAGGCCGATCCTGACAATTGGGGACTCTACCTGGCCCTGGCGAGACTGGACGGTCTCCAGCAGGCGCGTGAGGCCCAGCTCACCGATCCGGTCTTGAACCGTGCCTACCGTCAGCAGGTTGCGGCTTTCTACCGGCGCATGGACGATGCAATCGCGGCCTGGAATGAGCACAAGCGCCGTTTGGCCGCCCCCTTGGCGGCGCTCCGGCATTCGGCGGCCGGCCCAGAGGCCAGCCTGCAAATACTGGAAACCATCCGAGCCCAGGATGCACACAACCACGACCTGCTGATCGCCCTGGCGTACCATAGCGCCATGGTCGGGCGTTGGGAGGCGGCCCTGGTCTACATCCGGGAGTTCTTGGCCCTGCCCGGCCGGCTCAGTCCCGGCAAGCTGAGCCTGGGCCTGCTCGAACCCGAGATCCTGAAGATGCAGGGGCAGACGACACGGGCCCGCGAAGCCCTGGCCGCCTATCACGACCGCATCCCCGATCCCTGGTACCGCAGCCTGGCTGCTAGCCTGATTGAACCCCACCGGCAGGGAGACATCGTCGACCGGGCCGAGGAACACCCGGCTTATTTGCTGACCGGAAACACCGTCCTGGGTCTGTGGGCCGAAGGGCATGACAACATTCCCGGCGCCATCCGCCATTACCGCGAGGCGTTAGGCTCCTACATGGACTACCGCATCGAGTATGATTTCGCCCTGGCCCGGGTCAAACACCTGCGTCAGGCCTCCGAATGATCGCGGTCGCGCGAAGAATCCACACATCAGAAAATAGGGGACGCCCTCAATTTTTAAATTTCCGGAAGCGCTATGCGGGGTTGAACAGTTCTGATAAAAGCGCATTCAAGATATAACCCCGCTGTCAAATCGACAGCGGGGTTATAAAATTTCAAACAAGTTTAGCGCCTAAAGAATCTGGCTGAGGAAGAGCTTGGTGCGGTCGTGTTGGGGGTTGTTGAAGAAGTCTTCCGGGTTGTTGGCCTCCACGATCAAACCTAAGGTGGCTAGGTCTCAATATTTTAGCAAGCTATCCATGGTGTTCTGCCAAAAAGTGAGACCTGACCCTCTTTCAGATGCTGGTAAGCAAATATAGCTTCAAAGTGCATAGTAGACCAACGAGAGTGCCCCTACCAAAATCAAAATCGACGCGGACATCCTGATTTTGAACTTAGTACAGAATTTTATGAGATCGTTCCAAGAATCATCATGCATGCCGATTGACAGACTTTGGAATTGAATGTCCTCCTCTTCTGAATCTGATCGAAAGGAGGCAGTGAAATCCGAAGGTTCTATGGAATTTTCTGGTTCAATCGATGTCTTACCAAATGCGAAAACAGAGCCTAAGTCTTCATGAGTATCATACAAAGCAGTCATTATAACGCCCTTTCAGTGCGTATTCCGCTGACGGGTGCAAGCACTACAATGGTGGTGGTGGATACCAAATATTACAATTACATCATCAGCCGCACTGTGGTTGGTGTATATGGATCTCACTATTTCAGCAGCTTGATGGCAAATCTCGGCAAACTTTCACTCAACAATACAATACAGATTAGCCGAAATCTCTATTGTTTCAATGTGAAAAAATGTGGACGCCCTTAATTTATAAACTTACGGAAGCGCTATGCGGGGTTGGACAGTGAAGATAAAAGCGCATTCATGATAGAACCCCGCTGTCACGTCGACAGCGGGGTTTAGATTTTTAAAAAGTTTAACGACTAAAGAATCTGGCTGAGGAAGAGCTTGGTGCGGTCGTGTTGGGGGTTGTTGAAGAAGTCTTCCGGGTTGTTGGCCTCCACGATCTGACCGTAGTCCATGAAGAGCACGCGGTGGGCCACACTCTTGGCGAAACCCATTTCGTGGGTCACCACGAGCATGGTCATACCTTCGCGCGCCAGGTCGATCATGACGTCGAGCACTTCCTTGATCATTTCGGGGTCCAGGGCCGAGGTCGGCTCGTCGAAGAGCATCACCTTGGGGGCCATGCACAGGCTGCGGGCGATGGCCACGCGCTGCTGCTGGCCGCCGGAGAGCTGGCCGGGGTATTTCTTGGCCTGTTCGGCAATGCGCACTTTCTCCAGATAGTGCATGGCGGTTTCTTCGGCTTCCTTGCGCGGCACCTTGCGAACCCAGATGGGGCCCAGGGTCAGGTTGTCGACGATCGTCAGGTGGGGGAAGAGATTGAAGTGCTGGAAGACCATGCCGACTTCGGCGCGGATTTTCTCGATGTTCTTGATGTTGTTGGTCAGCTCGATGCCGTCCACCACGATCTGGCCGCGCTGGTGTTCTTCCAGCCGGTTGATGCAGCGGATCAGCGTTGATTTGCCCGATCCCGACGGGCCGCAGATGACGATACGCTCCTGGCGGCCGACCTTGAGGTTGATGTCCTGGAGGACATGGAACTCGCCGAACCATTTGTGCATCGCGCTGATTTCGATGATGGGATCTTCGATGGCGTCGTTGCCGAAATCCGTCTGGGCGTCTGGGCTCATGATCAACTTCTCTTATGGGTTTAGGTTCCAATTTGGGGCGCTGACCGCCGTGGG
>JAAUYG010113078.1_pt1 | contig 22793 bp, 16 predicted proteins | sample 7278091 | NCBI WGS metagenome assembly JAAUYG01 (sample SAMN14350201, study PRJNA611818) | marine sediment metagenome | isolation source: surface marine sediment (0.6m) | place: French Polynesia: Moorea | collected 2018-08 | reverse complement strand
TAAACAGACAAAACTGATGCAAATAGTACGAAATGTATTAACAAGAGGACCAAGGGCCTTGAAGATCTGCTTGAGAAACAACTTGGCCATTTGCCAAAGTTGCACAAATACTCCATTTCAACCCCAGGGGTCGAAATTGAGCTTATTTTTGCTCTACGGGCTGCGGTTTCTGAGATACGGACCAATTTTCAAACTTGACATATTTGGGCATGAAACTTGGCAAGTGGCCAAAGTTCCGGAAGTTGCACATATAACCTAAACTACTCCAGAGTCCAAATTTTACTCAGTTTTGATCTATGATCGCTTGTTTTCCAGATAATTGAGGCTTTTGGTTTCTCCATAGGGTACAATGGTAGGGTACAATAGGGTACAATTTGCTCCTATAGGGTCCCACGTCCGTGCATTAGGTTCAGAGATAATTGCGAGACGGACGACGGAGAAATTTCGATTTCATGAGGTCTGCTGACATGGAGTTAAGCAGAGCTAAAAATAACTCTTTTACATAGTTCCTGGGAAAACGCTGGTCCTTCCGGGAGAGTTCAGACGCTCTTTAATTGGAGAGTCAACCATCTACGCAACAATTGATGACGTTTTATGTAGTTGATGTTCCAAAATGTCGCGAGTTGACTTGAACAAAAATCGTGAAGCCCTTTCTCGGGCACATAAGGAGGTATCAGACCCTAACAATAATATAAATTGGTAAGCTATTAGTTATGCTTTTTATGGAATTGAAGTACTTTGGGGTAGTTCAGATGCATGCTTACATTACAAAGGTCACAAAGCACACCTCACTGCTCACTTTGCTTTTACTTCCTGTTTCTGTTTCTAATCTCAGGCAAGGGGGAGGGGGGCCCGGGGGGGCATTGTCTCAGCTGTCACTGTGTCAGTCCGCCCCCCACTGTGTCAGTCCGCCCCCCCCCCCCCCAACACTAACTTAGTAACTATCCGGGGCACCTTTTATCGTTTCTGTTTCTTCAGTTCCCTGATTCTACAGTTATGCAGCAGTCAATGCTACTTTAAGTTTAATGTTATTGTTAATCCCTGGGGGAGGGGGGAGGGGGAGATGGAGGGAAATTGGCAGATTAGACAAACCTGATTTTCCAGTGTCTAAATCCCCACCCTAGGGCCACCTAGGCTTAATAATTCTCCTCTCCCGGGCACCCGCTGCCTGTCTAACATACCGCAGTAGTACGACATATGTGTGTCAAATTACCCGCCCCCTTGACCAGTGTTGACACTCATCTCGTGTCTAATTCCCACCCATCAAGTGAGGATGTTCTATCTTAACCCACCGGCCACCCTCCCCCTTTGGGGACTAACATTGCATTAATGTTCCCGGGGGGTCACTCAATATGGTACCTTGGTACGCATCCACGTACAAAAAAAAACGACGAAAAGGGGTGATTTTTTGTCACAGATTGGTGGGGTCCCGGGACCTCCAAAAGGGGGGTATTCTCACCAAAAAGGGTAGGTGTTTAACTGAAGATTCTCCTGTTACGCCCAAAAAAAGGGATACTCTGATAAAAATACTTACATATGATACCGATATTTAATACACATTTTCCATGAATCAACGATTGTTTTCCCGGGATTGTTTTAGAATATTACCTTGTCTGCAGTTTATACTTTGAGTTTGAGCAGTTGAGTCCATAAAAGTCGGAGAAAAGTGGCGTATTTTTTGGTAGTGAAATCCACCAATAGGGGCTATTTATTTTACCGATGTACTTGCATGGGTACCAGGCATCATATTGAGTGACACCCCGGGTTAATGTTAATGTTATACCTTCGTTCTTTATTACATGTATTAGCTGGTTAGTATAACTTAGTACTAGATTACACTAGTAGCCCGTGAACCTAAATAACATACACTTGTTTGTGACCATTAGCTCAAGTATGTTTAACATGTTTAATGTAGATAGTTGTTCACTTGGGGCTAGCTAGATACTTTGTGGATAGGTGTGAATGTGAACTGCTGGTGAATGAATTAAAGTAATAAGCAATGATAACCAATGACCCACTACTTCTTGCCTTCTCGCATCATCCGCCCCAGACCATGGACTAACCTTAACTGGCTTCCAGTCATTTTTTTCAGGTGAAATATAAGGTGACAAATCAACCCTGTGATGAAGTGACTGGATTTCTGCAAAATGAATATCCTATTATTATTATTATTATTATTATTATTATTATTATTATTATTATTATTATTATTATTATTATAATTATTATTATAATTATTATTATTATTATTATTATTATTATTATTATTATTATTATTATTATTACGGGTATTTAATATTATGTTCAGCCTAATAGAAGAGCACAGTCCTTAATAGATGTGCATGCCCCTCCAGCAAGAACATAACACACCTGGTCCAGCTAAAGAGCAAATGCATACCACATGTACCACTCCGAAACAAAATTTGAGTGATATTCTGGTCAGTTTGGTGATGTTGACTACCGCACATGTACTAGCCGGAAAACCTGGCTCACCTGCACCTACATTTATTGTCATTTTCTGATGGATATCAAAGGTGAGCCATGTGTCTGTCAAAAGTATCAAAGAACTTAGCTTGCACATGTTGCAGGACGCAGGTCTTCGGGTAATGGGCAACCAGCTTCAATATTGAAATTAATAGATGCAGAATCACACCTCTGCACCATTACACTGTGGGGCCACCAATTACATGTATTAAGGTGAGCAGTGACATTATATATACAGTACTATGTGCTTCCTTATAAGAGAGTGTATTACTATGATTACCGTTCATGTTTTCATGGTCTATGGTACTGTGTTATTGTATATTTCAGGGCATTATTTGGATATGAAGGACAGACAAATGTATTGAAACTTGTTGAAAAAGGAGGTGAGACTTTCTGTACACTAGGTTTTTGTGCATCTTTCTTTAATTTATCTGTACACTATTTTAGGGAAGTTCGATCTGTACAGTACTTCATGTACTTTGGGTGAGTTAAATCTTGAAATATCATGTTACATGATATATCATGAATATGTGGCAAGCTTGGTATATTTTAAATATTGCGTCAGTTAATCATGTTAATTAAGGTGTTTAACTAGCAGCCTTCTTTTAAACATTTACAAGTCTTGGGTTGTGCTAGAAGAAATTTGTTATCAATATTAACAGTATTGTGGTATATTTGTATAAAGTTTGTTTGCCTAAAAGTTAAACCTGTTTTACCCAGGAAGTAAGCATGGTAACTATGACTGAACTAACACAAAGCAGACTAATTGGATTTCATGTTTTTATTTGTAGATGGAGGAATTGAAGAACTTGTTGATGAATTGAATAGCGGAAAGATTATGTATGCCTTTTGTCGTGTACAGGATCCTAACACTGGGCTTCAAAAATATGTTTTCATCAACTGGGTGAGCATGTGTGAACTCTGACGTATAAATATTTTTGGGTCATTTTATTGAATTTGTCAATTTGTAATAAATATTTCTCAAGGAATGTTTTGGTCAATGATCTTTTTCATGTGCCATATATCTTGTGAATATTCGATGATAGTCCCTTATACTTCACCCCCCACTCCATATTACATGATTGCTACCATGGCCACTTTACAAGCCCGTGACTTGTATCATGTAGATGGATAGTAACATTAGTTCCTCTCTGTTCTTAGCAAATTCTAGTTCTCTTGTTTAGTAAAGGAAGCGAATGCTAATTGTGGGGTTGGCAAGTTGGATGTGTGTACAGAAAAGAGAAACTTTTGATATTACTACCAGCATGACCTGAGTGTTAGCAATGGTCCAAAGCCATGCTGTGACTACTGACTAACATTAGTGGCTCAGTATTCTCATGATTCTAGTGGACCCTCCCTCAGTACTTTTGAATATGTTTAGGGGCCAAACCGTAAACTGAGGACCAAACTTAAGCTTTAGAAAAACTGTTGCATGTGTTACTGTGCTGATAATTATCTTAGGTTAGGATGTATTTGACATATTTGAAGCTTAAGATTTTTTAAGAAACCAAGGACTATGCTAATGCAGAGATAAGGCAAAATGAAAGTATAATATTTCTGCTTTTTCTTTGAAGCAAGGTGAGGGCGTTCCTGAGATCCGGAAGGGCAGCTGTGCCAATCACATTACAGATGTCTCCCGGTTCTTCTCGGTACGAAATTATTATGAATTATAATACACTGTGTATTTTATTCCTGAAATCTAAGGCATTACTTTTCAGTCCTTAATTCTGCGATCATTCTCATTAGACTTCTGAACTAAACAATTTAGCAGACTTTGGTAGAAGTATTTACCAGTGTAGATGGGTTATATACAGTAGTCCCTGTCTAACAGAGACACCCCTTTTGCCAAAAAATTCTGTCGTTATTAGAGAGGTGTCCTTTGGTGAGAGGGAGCACCACATGCATTCACAGTACTTGGCAAAAATTTTTGTCCTTTATAGATGGGTACCCTTTAAGAGAGGAACCACTGTAGTGGTGTATGCTTTGAAGTATTTTTGAAGCATAATTACAGCATAATTACATTATGAATTTAAACAGCAGTCACTGCTGTTTAAATTCATAATGTAATTAGTAATATTTGAGGTAGGATTTAGTGTGTTAATCTAGGCTTATCATAACGAGCCTGACCTTTCCCTTGATAAAAGTAAGTGATACCCACTACCAGTACTGTTGTCTAGAGAAATTTTCATTTGAGACATTGTCTCGTCTGTTCAGGGGGCACACGTTACAATCAACGCACGGACAGACGATGATGTCGATGAGGATCTAATCAAAGACAAAGTAGCAAAATCTTCTGGGTCAAACTACAGCATTCACAAGGAAACACGAAAACCAGAAATGGATGCACCAGCAGGTCCTGTGGTGAGTAGCACTGCCCTTCTGTTAGGGACAGGCCAATTATACTGTACCATGCAAGTTCATATCAACAGAACCAACTGTCGAAATAGCCGCGAATCAATGATAGCTATCATATTACATGTATACCAGTCACCAGTGCTGTTGATTTGAGTAAACTACATACACTGTGTGATGTAAACGTTAAGGCTTGAGCCAATGTGGCTAAAAGCAAACCAGTTCTTATAGCCACATGAGAATTCTCTTAACATTTGGCTATTTGACTAATAGATAGCACTAGTCCAGAAAGTATTTTAATTATTAAATTGCTTGTTTTTGGTTTCCAAGGGCTCTGTGTACAAAAAGACATTGCCACACCAGGAAATCAAAACCAACGTGAGGGACAAATTCTGGGAAGAGCAAAGGGTGAGTTGTATGAATCCCAAGGTGACTTCAACCAAAACAAATCTCCAAAATTGATCTCAAGCTTGTAATAGAATGGTTTCAAAGGTAATTTATCTATTTTAAGTTTGTAGACAAAAGTTGTTTTTTTCTGTATTCTGGCCCCAGGATTCTAGCAGATCTTGGAAGGGAATGCATTTGTACAAAGGATGTAATATTATGTGTGGTATATGGAAGGTATCAAAATATTTTCTTTCATTCACCAGAAGTCACTATTAAATACATGCATTATTGTCAATGCATGTTTTACTTGCAATGGTTAGTTGTTCAGAGATCTATGTATATCATGGTTGAGAGAGAATTATGACCCCAATATTTTTAAATATATTTTGTTTAATAAACAATTGGCCTGTTCTTATTTGTAGGAGGTAGAAAAGAAACGATTGGAGGATGAAAGACAGAAAAAGACTCTGGAAAGACAGCGTTCTGAGCAAGAGACCAGAGAAAGAGAGGTCATTATCGCCAACAAATTTCAAAGCAACAACATTGAATGTATTGAGCAGCTGTTGTTGTGTTGGTAACGTTATTTTGGCTTTAGGCCTTTTTCTTCTGCACATATGTCACATGCACCATTGCTGGCTAAAGCGGGCAGCGCTTGGCCATTGAGATGAAAGATTAAGCAGACTAAGACAAATGTACATTAAGTCCCACATTTTTGTCGTTGAAAAATTGCTTTTAAAAAAATCATTGTGTTTCGATAAATGTGGTTTGAGTCATTGGCTGTACACAGGCTGATCCATATTAAATAGGGTGGTCCATAGTCAATACAGCAGATCCAGTAAACAGGCTGCTTTATTATAATAAATGCAGGGTGATCCATATGAATTTTTTTCCAGAATTTCTGCTTTTCTGAAGCTTGCCCTGGCCTTGGCTACTTCTCATGTATAGAATGATTCTGGAGCTGTTTGCAAATTGCACCTCCCTTTAATATTTGTAGCATGCCCATGTAATCACATACGATTGTATTCAGGAAAAGTGCCACATAATATGATAGTAATAATCCTCTTGTGTCTGCAAATCAGAGAATTGACTTTTATGCCAATGGTTTATTTATTGCAGATGGATTTACATGCACTTGTCATAAATTTTTGATTTGTAGGCAGATCTAAGTTTTCCAGGTTGTAGGTAAAATAAGTACATATCAATGCCCAGCTTATGTCCAATAATCTTTGTGGCAACCATTGTGTTTTTCATGCTTAAGATCACTAGAGAATTTAAGAATTTTTGGGGAAACTGGCCCCAAGTGTTTTAAGAGCACTCACATTTAAACATGCTCAAGGCCAAAAGTAAAAAGATTGTCAGCATATTAAAAGATGGTTGAAACTCAAAAAGCAAGGTTGAATTTATGTAGATATTTCCAGTAAAATAAATGGTTTAGCTATCTAGATATCCCTAAAGTATCAATAGATGCCAGGGTGTACCTCTCCATTGAGCTCTGATAAATCTATCTAACATAATTTGTGGATACATAAACATGAGACATGTAATTGTGTTGTAGTTGTTGCAGTGTGCTTAGGTCTAGATTTTGGCCCCAAAGTTGGAAAATTTGTGTGATTAGAGGAATGTGAAATGCTTTTGACTTAAGTTTCCACCAATATGAGCAATCCGATTGACTAAGGCAGACTCAAGTCGGAACTTTATAGACTTCAGTATTTTCGAGAACTCCAGCTCTTGAGAATAAACATTCAAGTCAAACCAGATTGCTTTCTGACCTCCCCCCCCCCCAAGTCCAGTTTGTAAACTATGCAAATACATATTCCCCCTATGTACCATCATATTTATTGTGACATTCATTATAACTGTGAGTACCGAGTGCAAAGGTGTCAGATTTTAATATTATTTCTTTTTAATTTCAGTTGGATGTAAGTAGCATGTTATTCAGCTGCCTTCACACAATGAATAGCATCTAAAAGTGTTTGGAAAGAAAAAGCTTTTTATTGACTGTGTCAGTTTAAGTACATGTATAATAGATCAGCAGAGAAAAAGACAGGGTATTTAAGGCTTCAAAACTCTCTACAGTATTTCTGTGTTGAAATCTTGCATATTGCATGAAATACTAGTACTTAAACATGCATATGGTACCAGGTAATTTTACAACAGAAAGCTATACACATCCTTGCATTGACATGTAGCCTTATGCTTTGATTGTTGGTTAAACTGACGCCCTTTGTGAGCCAAGAAACATTGACCATGAATATGTAGATTTTAAATATCAAATAACTCCTATACAACATACGGGGCTAAGTTTACTAGAAATTGCTGGAATTGAAGATTTGTGCAGCATGCCCATGGGTTGTATAAAAATACACAGAAATATATAAAATTTGTCTTAGCTATGTAACATCTACAGATGTAGCCCCATAGTATGGTCTGTGTGCATGATAATTAAGTTACTCTGGCTTAAATGATGATAGTGCAACTGACTTATTTCACTACGAAGTAAGTTGAAGTCCTTAACTTCATATGTTCATATATATACATATGTATACATTCAAGATGTTTCTATGCGGAATCGGCAATGACAAGGCAGATGTAGTATTTACATGTTTAGCCACATGATGTAAGACATCTTGGATATTCATGTTACACACTGGTACGTTAATGTTATCAAGATCATTTAGATGATCAAAAAAAGGCTTCACAAGTAGATTTGGTTTTGTATGGAAACTTGAGAGCATGTATATATTTGCTTAGCCTGCAAGGTTCAAGGTTTTATTTACCTTGAATGCATCAGTGCGTCAACATGATGCATGTACAACTCGAGCCGAGCACATGTACCGGTATTTCATGTGAGTGCTTATACCGGTAAATCCTTTTCATCATTGTTACCATGGTTGCTGCGGGATTCACCGTGAGCGGGTTTACCATGGAATGATGGAAAGGGAAACATGAAATTGTATTGAAACTTTAACAGTCTCTCATGCATAAGGCTCTTCATACTTGTTACCCCACAATTGAAATGACAAGGTAGTGTATAGCATAGGCAGATAACTCATTTGTAGCCCATCTAAGCACCAGTTTTAAAAAAAACAAAACAAACTTAACAGTTAACAGTACATGCAATGTAACAAAGGCACAAATGAAACTCAGGAGCAGTTTTTATCTTCTGAAAATTGGTAATATCACTTAGTGATTATTAGTAGTTAAAAGTGTTTTTAACACGATCTTCTTTCAGATAAAAGTGGAAAAGATTTTTTTTCTGGTAAAGTGACCTATACATTGTGTTATTTCACAGCAACAAGAAACCAGAGAAAGAGAGGAAAGGGAATCCCAGCGCTTGAAAAAAATTCGAGATATCCGAGAAGCGGAGAGAAAAGCTAGTGCTGTTGATAAGAGTCAAGAGAAGGCTGACTGGGTCAGTGTTACAAGAGGGCCTATTGAATGTGTGATGTTATTACAGAAGTTGTAAGATGGCCGTTCTTAGTTAAAATTGCAGATATGCAGAAAGGTATCATGTAGCATGATAATGATCTCTAATGTATAGCATTATGTTAGGGCACATTGGCAAGTACATTCAGTTGTTTGATTATTAAAAGAGGTTGTAGTGTTTCATATAATTAGGTACTGGGTAACTATCAGTTTAATATTAAATTACCCCAGATTGCAGTGATTCACATACTAGTAAGTAATTGTCATTTAATAATTGGAGAATATCATTGAATAAATTATCAGTTATCAGTTTGAGAAGAGTTTGCTGTGATTCGGTTTATTAGAGACGATTCAGGTATTATACATGTAAGTCTGCTTGCAAAACTTTTTGTTTTGTGTTCCAAAGAACCCCCTCTGACTTCATAAAGTAATCTTTCTTCATATTGACATTGTATGTGCTGAGTATAAGAAATTGCAATTGAGAGTTTAATATGGAATTAATTTTATGCAGTTTGTTTATCTTAGGAACGTCAGCAGCAGGAATCTATCAGAGACGAGGAAGAACGAGGAAAACGCTCGGAGCAGTTGCGGAAAGAACGGGCTGCTGTATGTTGGTTTTAATTGAACAGCTGGTTTCAAATCATTGGCTGCCAAGTTTAATACCTAATCATATTAACTTTTTTTACTATTATGTACATGTATCTCCCAAGACAGGCTTTTTGGAGGCGACCACAAAATTCTTGTTTAATGGAATGACAGGTAGTTACAAGGAGAATTAACAGTTAAGGTATAATTGTGTGTCTAACTTAATTATAATATCGAATTAGACTTGCACAATATACATCAGTGTAATACTGAAAGAATCACTCTGTAGTACATGTATCAGGGGGACTAATGGCCGAGTGGTCAAGGCATTGGACTCTCATGCAGATGGTCATGGGTTCGAGTTCTGCCTTATGCTTTATTCTCTGTATCTATCGAGTGTTGGGTATCTCGAGTGCCTGAGCAGCATTGTAACCAAAATGGGCCCCATTTCACTCTGCCGTAAATGAGAACCTGGCAAGACACAGAAAGCTATCATGCTATTGTATATTGATCATTCGTGGCACCTTGCAGCCTGTATTCAGGTTGTATGCTTCGTTGAGGAGTTCAAGTTCTGTGTCCATCCCTTCTAATGTGGCCACAAATCTATGCCACTACTAGCTGTAAATGCAGTTATTTCTTCCTCTCAACAAAGGCCAAGACCACCTCTCTAATGTGGTCACAATTTCTTGGCAAATAGGGTGGCCTTATTAGAGGGGGACTACATACTGTAATATGCAAAATGCTTTCAGCATGTTTGATAATAAAGCACTATATTAGAAATGTACTCACTAGATTATTATGTGTGGCATACAGTTTTACGGAATTTTGATTCCTTTTGGAAATGTTACTAATGTGTAAAAGATATGCCACGCGAGTTGATGGGTACGCAAGTCTGCATCTGTAAATCGGGCATGAATGAATGCACACATTGAGAAACTTTTGGTTCTATGCAGGAAGCCAAACAGTTGGTTCGACAGCGATCTGACAATCCACGAGATGTGTTTGAAAATAAGCCGAGGTCGCAGTTCGATGAACCAGAAAGTGTGGCACCAGCGCCTGGTGCTGCACCTACCAGGTAATATAGACTACAGGGGTACCTCTAGTTTAAGACCACCCAGGGCACCTTGAAAATGTGGTCTTATATTACATGTGGGCTTAATATAAAGGTTCATTAACAGTACACATGGTACACAAAGTCTGCATTTTGGGACAAACTTGAGATGTCTTTTAGTCAAGGTGGTTTTGTGATAAAGGGTAACCGTTGTAAAATAGAAGGACCACTGTACTACAGTTATATGTGTAATGTATTTAATTTTGTATAACGTTTTATGTTGGTAACACAGGTTAATTAAGGAGTGTGTTCTGTGTTGATGAGAATTCCTTGAGTTTTCTCAGATATGTACCTGTCGATATTAAGCTGAGACACATATATGTACATGAACCCGTAATGGATGAAACAGAACGCAAATCAGCAGTTGAATCTTACTTACCGGTACTGGTCATTGGCATTGTAGTAAAAAAAAAATTGAAGTTGAGTAATTATTAAATTACGATAATTGTAAGGTAAATATTCATTGTAGTTCTCTAAGTAATTTCATCGTTCATTGCAAGGCATCCCCCTTGTTTATTTCCAAATTAGAAAACTAAAGCACACGTTCCTGGAAGAGCGGGAAGATGCGCCCCCGCAAAGAAAACAACCAATCCAGATTCCACGGGAAGAGCCCCAACCGCCATCACCAACCTCCCCTACACGGGCCGCTCAAACTCAACCCCCCCAACAGAGAGAGCCGGAGCCTGAGAGGATTTCTGCCGCCACAGATGAGCTTCCAAAAACACGAAATCTGTTGGCAGAAGGAATGCCACGACGTCAGGACTCGGATGAAGAGGAAGAAGCGCAGGACTGGGACGGTAAGCTTGACCGGGTGTTTGTTATGCATGGTGACCCTGACTGTGGTAGGGGTAGTGGTGGGGATAGGCATCCATCAACATTGAACCATAGCAGAGGCGGTAAAGCTATATTAGAACTAAACCTGTTATCACCACAAAAATTTTCCAATTTCCATGAGAAGAATACATATTGGTTGCCACGCCAAAAAGCACACACATTAATAAAACAAAGTCAATTGAAAAGATGTTTAGAAAACACTTTGGAAACAATATTTGGGAAACACTGTAAATGTTTCTTTATTTTCATGAACAAACTGTGTTGGCATTTATATAGCTACCAGCTGCACAAATGTTAATATTTTGAGTGCACTAATTTTCCAGTATTTCTTTCTTCCAATACAGAGATTTTCTGATTCACCAGCCTACCAGTTCTTATCATACACACGATGCATTCCATTGGATTAAAACTTTTGAAAAAGTTTCTCAATAAGTGTTGTCATATATGTCATGCTAAAGTTACAGAAGATATTTCTTTCATAAAGGACAAATGCCTTTTCTGCTATGTGTTACTTTGTTGGGACCACCTGTACCCAGCATGTTTTGTGGCTGCGATCATGTTTTGTTGAATCTAGGTAGACATTCTGTAGCGTATATTTACCACAACAGCTTACTATCACTACTATTGATCAATGTTGACTTTTGTGTTGCATTCTAGATACCATGTTTTTTTTGGTAGAAAGTGAACTCTTTTCAACCCCATACATGTTCCTAAGTTTGAAGGAATTGAATAGGTATTGCATGAGCTGCATGTGATCGCAATAAAATTTAACGTAACCGGGGCTAGTTTCCTGAAAAATCTTAAACTCTTAAACCAGATTAAAGTTTCTGAAACACAATGGTGACCAATGTTTCCAGGCTTAAGTTCAGTTTTGGACTTCTGATATTTTTTCAAGAAACCAGCCCTGAGTGGTGTTTTTGTGATACATATGCAGTTAGTTGTAGCATATTTAGATGAAATTTGCATTATCAAAGCATGGTTTGTTTTTGGTGGGACAGAAAGATACAATGTAGCCACATATTTTGTATTAGTTTCCCATCAATCATGTATGCAGTGGTCCATGGATTTTAACACCACCCAGTCTGCCAGAAAAAATGTGGTCTTAAATTGGAGGTGCTCTTAAAATGGAAGGATATTTATATTGACAATATTAGTAGTGCCACGAATGAGTGGTCTGAAATTATAGGGAATCTTAAAATAGAGTGGTCTTAAATTGCAGGGACTACTGTAGTTGCTGTTAAAACCATTCCTCAAGTTTCACTTTGATAAAGAAACACCCAGTATGAATGTACATGTACTTGTATGCTGCATGTAGTGGTTTATAGTAAATACATTTATAGCCGATCTGGATAATTTTAGGTGCATAGCAGAGCCAGCAATTCTCTTAGATTATATATTTCTTCTGCTAATTCTCCAAAACAGTTCATCATTGCACTTTGAACATGTTTGGTATTGGTAATTGAATGCAAATTTGTGTGACATTGCTGAGGCCCCATTGGTGCATTTAAAAGTACCTAAGCACGGGAAAATTAGCAACTAAGGAAATTGCTGCCCGAGAAATGTTTAGCTGTTGTTTTGACTTGCATGTTTTGGTGTTTGTCTTGTAGCAGAAGAGAGTAAGCCAACGCCAGACACCACACCGGCTGCTAATGGTACTGTAGAAAGTTCTAGAAACTTGTATGAATGCAATTGGTACTCATGTATATGTATTAATGATTGTGTGGGTTTGGGGTCTCTTACAGCTTTATTTTGTACTATCCATTGAATTGAGAATCGTAATTATTTTGTTGGTGTTTCATAAGATCAATTTGTCTCTTCAATAGTTTAAAGCCAAAAGGAGTTGTAACTTTTGGATTTACAATTGCTGGTATGAGATATAAATACCCCTAACATATAGAATTATGTGCTATATGAAAATATTCCCATTGATCAACTGCAGGCAACATTGGGACATTGTATCCATCTTGCATGAGTAAACTGTAATTGTTAGCTCAAATGCATCTTAAGCATATATAGAACAACCGAAGGACCTTGGATATTGCTAAAATATGTTTGTAAAAGCACATGCATGTTTCATTAGTGGCCCAGCATCAGTGCATCCCTGTTTAGCATGGTGCTAGTATCGATAGATTCTCTGAATGATGCGATAATAACTGTGCACACCAACGGGTGAGTAATCTCTGCAGCCTATGAACATGATGAATGTTTCTCCGATTAATGTTCGTTTGTCATATGCCATTTACAGCACCCTCTGGTGAGGATTTCTCCATGCCGGAGTACGAGCTGGCCGGTCCGGGAAAAGAAAGTGCTGCTCCAGTGCAAGAACCAGAACCAGAGGCGGAATATGCTGATGTTGCTGCCCCAGGGGGGACTGACCAGGGAATGCGAGTTCGGGCACTGTATGATTATCAAGCTGGTGGGTATTGTACTTCAGTATTCAGTCGAAGTTCTTGAAAGCTGTGTCGACTTAAGTGAGAAACCTGGCAATACGATAGACCAAAACTCAGACTTAAGTCCAAGTTTAGGCATAAGTTTTATTCAGTAACTCAGGTGCAGAGATCATTTGCCAGAAACTTATTAAACAAAAATATAATTTAAAAGAAATTTTGATTATCTTCTACATTAATTTGTAGCTCGGTTCTTGTTATGATTACCATAATCTAAACACTTATATACCACTTTAGTATTACCGATGTTTTGAGTAAAAATTTTCATGACCTTCATCCGCTTTTCACTGAATGCATCACTTGGTAAAGTATTGAGTTCATAGTATGTCAAAAGTTCACATAATTTAACGTTTTATATATTTTGATATAATTTTATGCCATTAACACAAGCAGCATAAAAGGTTTATAATATGTATACAGTAGAACCTACCTGAAGACCATTGCTGACAAGATCACCCCAGGATTAAGCCTCTTTGTTTGGCTGACCTATGTTGCATCCCAATGTTATGTTGTTTCACTTGTGTGACCACCTCAGAATTAAGACCATTTTGGCCTTGACCCCAGGCGGTATTGATTTCGGCTTTATCTCGAACACAAACTGACCCAACTGTACTTTCCATTTCTCAGCTGAAGAGAACGAAATCACCTTTGATCCTGGAGACATTATCATCAATGTAGAAAAAATCGATCAGGGATGGTGGGTGGGCATTGGCCCAGATGGGCGGCAAGGCATGTTCCCAGCCAATTATGTTGAGGAAATCTAGGTCACAGCAACGATTTCCTTACATGTAATTAGCAGAAATTATGTTAATTTTCATTGTGTACAAAAACAATTTCATGGTACATGTGAACACAAACAAAGCAACTCTGGCTTTCAATTCTCAAACATACTTAAGTCTAAGTTTTTACTTAAGTCCCCCACCTGACCTGAGTATTGGCATTGGGTAAGAATTGGGACTTCAAGTCAAGACTTTGGAGTCGAGCTTTTTGAGAACTCCAGCCTGGAAGTCCTGGAAGTGCTATATCATATATGTATATGCTGAATACAGAATGTATGTAGTAATAGCGTCTTTGATAGATGCAAAAGAAATCTGGGAAGAATTGCAGAGAAAACTGTTGTAGCATTCCAGATGTGTTTTTGAATGAAATTATGAAAACATAAGGGTCTCAGATGCATGAGTTTCTTGGAAGACTGTTAGGAAGTTTTATGAGCCAGTTTGTGACAGAATTGGCATGGATGGCTCATTGAACTTTTGTGATATATATTGTTTATTAGTAATATTTTCTATATGATTGCATTTCATTTATTACCAGTACAGTTGAGGTCATATTTATACACACCTGTACTCTTGAGTGATATACATTACGTGTGGTGGTTACACTCGCACCTTTGAAAGACTTTGGGTGCATGTATTTATGTAACGGTTTTACTTAAAAAATAAACAGGAGAATATTAAAGAGAAAAACAGAATCTTGTCTGGCACAAAACGACGTTCAATTTGCAGTTGCTAACTTGAAACTTAGCAAACTTCAGTACCGGTACTACAGTCTATATACTGCATGCTGTAAAGCTGCAAATCCAAACTATTTAAATTGATATCTATAATAGTTTTCCTCTTCATGAACTGTACGTCTGTTTTTGTGATGAGTGATGTACAGAAGAACTTGTCTTGAAAGACCACTCCGTTGACCGTAAAAATATGGTCTCAAGACAGGTGGTCTTTGGTGACAGGTTTAATGACATTGAAAATGGGCCTTCTGCCTGGAATAGGTGGTCCTTCAAGACAAGTGGACTCTCATGTCAGTGGTCTCTCAAGGCGAATTTCACTGTGCTTGCGACAGTTTCTCCAAGAATGCAATACATATTTTGTTGTAGAAATGCTTACAAGAATTGGGTTTTGCATGAAAGTGTCATAGGTATTTAGTAAAGACTTGTAACATTATTGTCCTCATTGTTTTGTTATCTAATTGACTTTGCGGATACCTTTTTAAAATAATTATTTTTGTTTTTTTGCTATCTCTAACATATTTAATAATATACAATTCTTTAATATAAATGGTATTTGAATGTGACATGTTTGTATTTATTGTAATACTTTTAGCAGGTACATATAGAGCTGTGCTCGCAAAATGTTTTGTGCACAAGTTTCAAAGGCAGTGCTTTCATCAGTACCGCATGCAAACTGCCTTGACGTAAGTTAATAATTATATACTAATAAGTAAATAATACGCAATTCTTATACAGCTATAGTGCTTTACCTTGACTGAGCTCAATGACCTTTGCATACTAAAGCTGAGAATGCATAGATGCTGTCAAACCTGATCAGAACTACCGGTAGTTGATGCTTGTAGACTTAAAAGGGATCTTCTCAAAAATGATTACTAGTATTTACCATAATTGGGGTTATTTTCTTTTTTGCTTTGCTCTGTGTTGCTCTGTTTTGTTTATAAGCTTGGCATTACTTAACAAGCAGGTGCTAAAGTTTGAGTCCCACTGTAAGATGCTGTGGAAATATTGGATTAATAATGTATTCACGAAAGTATTTTAATAGGGAACATTATTGTACCCCTCTGAAGTATTTAGCAGCCATCAGGGCTTCTTTTTTGTCATTAAAATCATTTGTGCTTTGTTGTGAAAAGGGTGCGGAAGGGAAAATATTTTGGGTTTTAGCCGTAAAAATATTTGGTGGCCTGGGTCTAATGGGTTTTAGAGTAGACTGTGTGCTTGAACATGTTTGTTTGTTCCACCCACTGTCTCAAGGAATGCTTAAAACTGGTTATAATATGCCACTGTGAATGTCACAAAAACACATTGTAGGTCATGGGCAAGCCAAACTATATGTATGTCATGAACTATTTACAATATGCCTTTAAAAATCATGTAATTCCCAAGACATTAATCCGTTCAGTGATATTTGGGTTTGTTTTAAAAGCATGTGTGTCTGTTTTGAGGGAAAATTTACATGATGTATACCACATGAATTTAATGTCACAAAAAGGTGATGTTTGTTAGCCAGCAATGTACATTGCGAATGATTGGGGTGCTTGAAGCAAATGAAAATTGCATGCTTTACCCAGTATTTTTATAAGGAAACAATAAATGGTGAATTACATGGTGTCGTTAAATGTTTCTGAGATATTCAAAATATTAATCTGAACACAGATTGGGGCATCCAGCACTCTGAAACACAAAACAACTTTTGTCAACAGGCTTAATTGCTGGTAGCAGTGGTGGTGTGTGTTGGGGATGAGGGGGGTGGGGTGGGGGGGTGGAATGGAGAGACCAAAAATCCAAGATCTTTAGCAAAGCTCGGCACATTACATCTGCAATGCAAGATTTCCAATACAATATGAAACAAAGACCGCTGGGACAATGGAAAGCCCCGCCCACCAACAAACTAATTTCTGACGTTCAGATTAAGGTGGTACATGTAATAATTGCGGGCAAATATATGTATACTGTACAGATCTCCTGCCACTGAAGATCTATACAGATCTCCTGCCACTCAATCTCACTTCGACCTTGCCAAACAAGGTCAAAATGTGATGGTGTCATTGGACTCCCCGATATATGATTTGCGATTATGTTTAATATTAACATATGGCCTAACTTGGCCCCATTATGAGATATAAGGCTTTGAAATCCGAGTGACCTTGACTTTGATCTTTCAAGGTCACTCAACATGTGCTCAAGGTCAAATGTGATGGTGTCTTTAGACTCCGCATATATGGTTTCCTATTTATTAAAAATAACATATGGCCTAACTCAGCTCGTTTACGAGATATAGCGCTTTAAAATCTGAGTGACCTTAACTTTGACCTTTCAAGGTCAAATGTCATTGGACTTGCCATATGTGTTTCCTATTAATTAGAAATAGTAATATAGGGCCTAACTTTCAAGGTCAAATCTAATGGTGCAGTTGAACTCTCCATATACAAGTTCCTATTAGTGTCTAATTAGTAACCACATGTCTATCTCTCACTATTCAGGAGATATATGCACTTGAAAATTTTCTCCCTACCTCTTACCAATGGGCCAAACATTTGCCCCCCATACCCCGGGGCAATGTTTCTCAAAATTGAATCACTTCATCCCTGGGTCCAAGGGAAGCCTCCCATGGAAAATGAAGTTGATTGGTTAAATAGTTGGTTAACACACACCGTTAAGTAGTTGGTTAACACACATGGACAAGTAAAGTGATTGCAAGAAACCTGGCGGGGGTTTTAATCAAACAACAGAATTTTTGCAAGTTTCATTCATTCAAGCTCGCAAGGGGCCTTGATGTAATGTATTAAGTAAGGTACTGGGTAATGTAAAATTGTGTGAACATTGGAGCATTGCCTTTGAAACACCCACGACAACTGCCCCACATGATCACAGCTGCCAGAATTCCTTTGCACAAATAAAACACGAACTAGGTTTCTGTGGGAGAGCCGCTTGAACCAGTTTTATTCAGGTTCTGGACATGTTAACAGACATAATGGACTGGCAAAGAATCTATGAAAACTCAATTCATATGACATTCACAGAGTGCAAGAGTATTACTGGTATATAGTCGTTTTTTTTAAAGAAAACATACTTATCACACCCAGGAGATGCTAAAATAAGCATAGTTATAAAATAGCATATATATATATGCTCCTCCAAATGCACTTAGGTGAACTGGGCAAGACTAAAAAACACCTGAACAGATATCGCTGATGTGACATACAGGGACGAACGCTGGAGCACTGGAGTGTGAATACTCAGAACAGTGAACCTGGCAAGCGTATGTATCATCATATTTGAACTGGTTTACAAAATGCTGATGGGACGTACACGATCAACATATTGGCTGTATATATTCAGAACACCTTTACTGGTTTTTAATAACTGCATGTTATCATGGTCATGGAAAGACTTGCATTTTTATGACAGACTGCCATGCATATATAATGCTATGTCACTACATCGTACATCTAACACTGATTACGTAATAGCACTGAGTCTGGGAAAACGAGCTTTTGTCCGAAGTGGCACTATGACTCATTCAAGACAGCATCTTCTTTAAGTACATGAAAAATAACCCAAGACAATACGACTACTGGTACATGTACCTATCTCGCAAAATTCTATAAACTCATGCAAGACATGCATAAAACACAGCAACTGACATGCTTAACTTAACAAAATGGCTCAAACACACACAAACATGCAAAAGTGCTGATTAAAATGCATCTGTCCTGACCATGCACACACTAACACCAACCGACTAGATTTCTACAAACTCCTGAGCCTAATATGAATAATACAGGTACATACACATGATACTCATGATACTAGCACTTCACATTGTAAATGATTCAGGAATAACATGTATAAGCTCAGCTATGCCTGCATAACTGAAAACACTACGCTGGTGGAAAACATCAGGTGCCTGTATGCCCTCATCCTACCTGTCTTAAAGGACCACTGCCATAACAGACTACTTGTCTTAAAAGGTCACGCACACTCCTGCCAGAATCTCATACATTTGAATATCTGAAACCTGTAGAAACCATATTGACACCTGTCACCAAACCCACCTGTCTTGAGAGGCTGTTACATCCAATGCTGGGCATTCTCTCCAGATGGATTCTATATTGTACCAACAAATTTTATACCAACTGAAGTGATCAGTTACACACAGAATACACAATGGCACATGCTCTGGCTGCTTTACATGCAGATTTAACAGAAAATGCTTTTCTTTCCGACTGTTCCATGTTATTTGTCCACCTCATAGTTAGTATCTTTTCTCTACTTCATGTACCTTATGCCTTGAATTGTTACCTGGACATACATGTATCTGTCATACAGTGCAATTCCTGACATAAGACCGCTCATGGTGAAGGGCAAAGTGATCACACTCGAGGGTTGGATTCTCGAAAATACTTAAGTCTAGATTTCACTTCAGTCACCAATTCCTAGAGCAATAGGATTGGCTAAGAATCTGACTTAATAAGTCAAATCTTAGCCTTCAGTGTCATCTATCTATCTATCTATCTATCTATCTATGGTTATAATCCTGAAATAAAACTGTACTAGCATTTAACTTTTAATTGTCCAATAAATCATTTATTATAAATGGTCTTAATTCTTGTAGGGTCTTGCTTTTGGGGTGGTCATAAGATGTGATTCTACTGTGTTGTTAAACAGCTTTCAGGACAGACAAACAGAAACATTTGTCTCATTCGTCACTGCAATAAACATGATAAACAGAAACGTGTATACAATATATGAAATTATTTTCACATGTACACATGAAGGCCAAAGTGAACATGCTGAAACTTGGTACATGGAATTATTATATACTTGTAGGTCAGGAAAGGCACATTATATTTCAGATTTCTATGCAGTGCAATGTCAACTCATATCCCATGATTTCTGACGAGTCCAAAACATTCACTCCCAAATATCCCATGATGTTTTCAGATTCTTGGATGCAGACACACCATATACCTCCGATTTTAATAACTTAAAAGTAAATATCACTGCTAAAGACATTGCTTGAACATTTCGGCTTTCTTCATGCACTAGTACAGGATTTGACAATCATGTGAATAAATAAATAAATAAATAAATACTACTGCAGTAACAAGCATCAAAATATATAATATATATCACAAAAATATGTGTAAAATTGTAATTATAAATAGGAAATTGTTGTTACTGTACATACGATACACAGCGATATATAATGACAAAAACGTACTCAACAATTAACATACCATACAGCAGTAAGATATATAAATAGTGAATACACACAAAAAATGGGTGGGAATATGCTGTATACTGATATACTTTACACAAAGAGATCAAATTTGATCCAATGTACTGTCATGTATAGCTTGTGGTCATAATACATACATATCTACACATTTTACATAACTGAACATGCTGATCATGCAAATACAAATTTGAGCTTATTGTAAGTTAAGAACTTCTTAACATAACTATTAAGCTGAAATACAAGATTTCAAAGTTCTTAAGATAGCTTGTAATACAAATTTCAGCTTAGAACTTAACTCCTGCAAGTACTGTGAGTTTTACTTGTAGCCTTACCAATCACAATGGCATGAACACATCACTAACACATCACAATTAAGTTCCAGTGCAATTTGCATAGGTCAGTTCTGACTACTAAAAGTCCAAGTGAAAGAACTCTCTTCCAACAACAAAAACATACAAAATAAATAATAAATATATCACATAAATTTTGTCATATGCTTGGTTTGACATATGACCAATCAAAGCTGTGACGCTGACACATATGTCAAAACTTCTGAGTTGATAAAACAAGTTTCAAAGAGAGTTGTAGACATCTCTGAGGAGGAGGAAGTCACGGATAGCATTAGGCAGTGGCAAAAGTGAGATCCCTGGTTGCACGCTGCGACCTTGTACGGAGACACTGATGGCACGTCTGATAACTGTGCGACACAATTCCATCAATGTCCCTGGCTTTATTTGACGCTGCCTGAGCCATGCACACAACTGCTGTACCCGACCTGCGGGTATGGGGATATTGGGGATAACTTGGGAAGTTTGTGGAGCCTCGCCGTTCTCCTCATTCCCATGAATCGAACTTCTTGAATCTGGCAACGTTTGAAACCACAAGAGTCGTTCCTCGTTGTTCATGAGCCACAAATCGTGGTTTAGGTTGTAGCCAGCAAATATCAGAAGCTTGGCAAGTTTCTCGCAGTCTAAGCGCATGTTACGGATGCAAGCAGCCAGCAGCGTGTAGTTAAATTTGTCTACGCCTCTCAGATCTGCCCCATGATATATCAGCATTGATGCGATATCGCTTTTGCTGTGGCTGTTCATGTTTAGCTGTAAAGGCGTGTAACCCAGAGCATTGGACCAGTTTAGGCTGGCGCCATGCGAAATCAACAGCTCCGCAAGACGCGGACGATCCTTTATAGCAGCTATATGAAGTGGAGTTCCATAACTGCTTTCCCTCTCGCAGAAGTAGTTAACTTCAGCACCATACATGAGCAGCATCTCAACTTTGTCCAAACATGCATAGAAGGCAGCCAAGTACAAAGGCACGCATTGTATCTTGTTGATGGCATTCACTTCAGAGCCGTGCTCACAAAGTAGACGGACCACTTCGTTCTGCTTGGTGCAGTGGTTGGTTTTACATCGTACAGCAATATGCAGCGGAATTTCTCTCTGCCGGTCTTCAATATTGACTTCTGCATTGTGGAGCAAAAGGTTCAACACAAGTTCGACGTTGCCATCCTCAACAGCAAAATGCAGAGCAGTGCGGTCTTTCAGGCGACCGTTGCCTTGGAACCCAACGCATTCGTTCTGAGCATCTGGTTTGGCACCAGCTTCAAGCAAGAAGGCCACAATCTTGGCACAACCAACTCTAGCTGCCGTTACGATCGGCGGTTCCTCGTACGAAAGCATCTGCATAGATAACTGATCTCGATGGTAAGATATGTGGTAATTCTGATTGACATTTGCTCCATATCGGATTAGCAGGCTGGTTGCAGAAATGTGCTGACCAATTATGGCATGTGCCAAAGCAGTTTTGCCATCATTGCCCACACAGTTCACATCAATTCCAGACTCCTTCAACAAATGCTGCAAACCAGTTGCATCTCCAGCTTTGGCGGATGCAAAGAATTTGTTTGTGGACAACTTAGACTGTCTGGCGCAGTGGGGCTGCATCTGGTTCTGAATATGAGAAAGAAATAGTACATCAATATAGTATATACTGCTCGTGCTGGTAGCAGTGTTAGACAGTATCATGTGCTGAACTTTAGCTTCATCATTGTCTTTGATTATTTCATACTCAGAATTTTCTGAGTATGAAATAATTATTTAGCGAATGATGGACACCAAGATTGATTACACAAAATGGTCGTCATAGCATTGTCAATGTTTTTGATCATGCACACATCGGAACATGTGGATTTCACTGCATGCAAGCATGGTGAAGGCCATATGAATACGAACACATGCATGTGCTTGTATAGAAGGTCTCACTGGGCCTACTCAATTACCTCACAGACGACCTTCATAGAAGAGTAGAGTAGATCTAGTCTTGTGTGCATCTGATTTGCACAGAATTTTTTGACACGATATCTTCTGAATTTTTTGAGAAAAAGACTGAAGAGACATGTAAGACCTGGTAGCTGTG